>OFIS01000071.1_pt1 | contig 134061 bp, 117 predicted proteins | sample 1775071 | NCBI WGS metagenome assembly OFIS01 (sample SAMN08195774, study PRJEB24354) | sludge metagenome | isolation source: sludge from phenol fed wastewater aerobic bioreactor C | place: India: Nagpur | collected 2016-09-17 | reverse complement strand
TGGTGGAGCCAGGCGGGATCGAACCGCCGACCTCCTGCATGCCATGCAGGCGCTCTCCCAGCTGAGCTATGGCCCCGCCGCTGGAAGCCGCAAAGAATAGGTGCGGGTCGCGGGTCCGTCAAGCTTTTTTTCAAGAAATTTTCACGCCGCCGCCGAAGGCCGTCCGGCACGCCTCCGGCCGAGTCGATCACGGCGCTTGTCGGGCATCGTTTAAGCTGCCATTCCGGGCGCAACGAGAGGAAGACATGCACGAGATCGGCTTCATCCGCGACCTCGCGATCGTGATGCTCGTGGCCGGCGCCGCCACGGTCCTGTTCCAGCGCCTGCGCCAACCGGTGCTGCTGGGCTACATCCTGGCCGGCGTGCTGATCGGCCCGCATACGCCGGGCATGCTGGTGGCCGATCCGCGTGCGATCGACGACATCTCCAACCTCGGCGTGGTGCTGTTGATGTTCACGCTGGGCCTGGAGTTCAGCGTGCGCAAGCTGCGCGAAGTCGGCATCGGCGTGCTCGCGGTGGCAGTGCTGGAAGTGGGACTGATGCTGTGGATCGGCGTGGGCCTGGGCAGCCTGTTCGGCTGGAAGGGCATCGACGCGCTGTTCCTCGGCGCGATCATCGCGTTGTCCTCGACCATGGTCGCCACGCGCACGCTGAAGGAAGGCGGCCGGCAGGGCCAGCCTTTCGCGAAGCTGGTGGTGGGCCTGCTGGTGGCGGAGGACGTGCTCACCATCGTGATGCTGACCCTGCTCACCGCGGTGGCGATCGGCGGCACCGTGCACGCGGACACCGCGTTCGCGCTGATCGGCCACCTCGGCCTGTTCGTGGTGGTGGGGATGATCCTGGGCCTGCTGCTGCTGCCGCGGCTGGTGGACTACGTGGCCGGCTTCGGTCGCGACGAAACCCTGCTGGTGAGCGTGCTCGGCATCTGCTTCGGCGCCAGCCTGCTGGCGGCATGGATGGGCTTCAGCGTGGCGCTGGGCGCCTTCCTCGCCGGTGCGGTGGTGGCCGAGGCGCGCAGCGTGGGGCGCGTGCTGCAGCTGATCGAGCCCTTGCGCGACATGTTCGCGGCGCTGTTCTTCGTGGCGATCGGCCTGAAGATCGATCCGGCGATGCTGTGGCAGTACGCGCTGCCGGCGCTGCTGATCGCCGCGGTGGTGATCGCGGGCAAGACGCTGGCCTGCGGCTTCGGCATCCTCGCGGTGGGCTACGACGCGCGCACCGCGCTGCGCACCGGCCTGAGCATGGCGCAGATCGGCGAGTTCTCCTTCGTGATCGCCACGCTGGGCCTGTCGCTGGGCGCGATCAGCGATTTCCTCTATCCGATCGCGGTGGCGGTGTCGGTGCTGTGCATGGCGATCTCGCCGTACCTGAGCCGTTCGGCCGACCGGCTGGCCGACGGCCTGGCGCACGTCGCGCCGCGGTCGCTGCGCCTGCTGGTCGACAGCTACAGCGGCTGGCTGGAGAACCTGCGGCCGGTGAACGAGAACGCGGTGCTGGCGGCGATGCTGCGCCGCCTGCTGTGGCATATCGCGGTCAACGTGCTGCTGGTAATCACGCTGTTCGTGATTGGCGCCTACGTGAATGCGCATGGCTGGGGCTGGTTCGCGCAGTTCGGCATCCATCGCGAACTGCGCCACACGCTGATCTGGGCCGGCGCGCTGTTCCTGTCGCTGCCGATGCTGATCGCGGTGTACCGCAAGGCCGAGGCGCTGGGCATGCTGCTCGCCGAGCTGGGCATCCGCGAACGCTTCGCCGGCGCCTACACGCAGGCGATCCGCAACGTGCTGGCGCGGATCATCCCGCTGGCCACCCTGTTCGTGCTGGCGCTGCTGGTCGGCGCGCTGGGCTCGGCGATCCTGCCGCCGCGCGGGGTGGCGCTGTCGCTGCTGGTGGCGGTGGTGGTGCTGGCGGTGGTGTTGTGGCGCACGCTGGTGAAACTGCATGCGCGGCTGCAGGCCGCCCTGCGGGAGACGCTGGACAAGCCGGAGCCGCCCGAACACGGCTCCACCTGAGGCCCCGGGGCCGGCTGCCCGGCGTATCGGGTTCGCGCTTCATCTGCGGTGCCGGCGGAACCTTTCTGCGGCTTGACTGTCGCAATCGGGCCCGATTGCAAGCCCGGAGCGGGCGCCGCACAATGGGCGACCATGCCTCCACGGTGGGGGCCCGGCCGGCGGCACCGGCATATCCAACACGAGGAAGTTCCGAATGAAGCATTTTCTGCGCCCCACGCTGACGGCCCTTGCGGTGGCTGCGACGCTGGGCATGTCGGCGGGTGCGTTCGCCGCCCAGACGGCCACCAAGGCCGCCACCGGCACGGTCGACAAGGCCAAGGCCAGCTACGTGGTGGGCTGGGAGATCGCTTCCCAGGTGCCGCCGATCATGCGCGACGAGCTGGACCCGACCGCCGTGGCGAACGCGGTGAAGGCTGCGCTGTCCGGCCAGAAGCCGACCATGAGCGAGGAAGAGGCCAAGCAGGTGCACGACGCCTTCATGGCCAAGATCAAGGCCAAGTACGAGGCTGAGATGAGCAAGCTGGCGGCCAAGAACAAGGCCGAGGGCGACGCCTTCCTCGCCAAGAACAAGACCGCGCCGGGCGTGAAGACCACCGCCTCGGGCCTGCAGTACCAGGTGATCAGCCAGGGCACCGGCGCCCGTCCGGGCCCGAACGACACGGTGAAGATCGACTACACCGGCACCTTCGTCGACGGCCAGGTGTTCGACGCCTCGTCCAAGCACAACCCGCCGGGCGCGGCCGAGATCCCGCTGGCCGGCGTGATCCCGGGCTTCCGCGAGGGCCTGCAGCTGATGCAGGTGGGCGGCCACTACAAGCTGTTCATCCCGGCGAACCTGGCCTACGGCGCCGAGCCGCAGCCGCCGATGCCGCCGAACGCCACGCTGATCTTCGACGTGACCCTGGTCAGCACCAAGCCGACGCCGGCGGCGCCCGCCGCCAAGTAAGCGCGGTTTCGGCCGCAAGTCACGGGAGGGCGCGAAGCGATTCGCGCCCTCTTGCTTTGTCCGCTCGCGGACACGGCCGCGCGGTTAGAATGCACGTTTGCGTTCGATAGGGAAGCGACAGCACGATGAAAGTCACGATCTTCGGCACCGGCTATGTCGGCCTGGTCACCGGCGCCTGCCTCGCCGAGATGGGCAACCACGTGGTCTGCGTCGACATCGACGCGGGCAAGGTCGAGCGCCTCACGCGCGGCGAGATCCCGATCTACGAGCCGGGCCTGGAGCCCATCGTGCGGCGCAACCACGCCGACGGCCAGCTCGATTTCACCACCGACGCCGCGGCCGGCATCGCGCATGCCGAGGTGATCTTCATCGCGGTGGGCACGCCGCCCGACGAGGACGGCAGCGCCGACCTGCAATACGTGCTCGCGGTGGCGCGCAGCATCGGCGCGCACATCGGCCGCTACACCGTGGTGGTGAACAAGTCCACCGTGCCGGTGGGTACCGCCGACCGCGTGCGCGCGGCGATCGCGGCCGAGCTCACGGCGCGCGGCGCGGACGTCGCCTTCGACGTGGTTTCCAACCCCGAATTCCTCAAGGAAGGCGACGCGGTGGAGGACTGCCTGCGTCCCGACCGCATCGTCATCGGCAGCTCCAGCGAGCGCGCGGTGGCCGTGCTGCGCAAGCTGTACGCGCCGTTCAACCGCAACCACGAGCGCACCGTGGTGATGGACGAGCGCTCGGCCGAGCTGACCAAGTACGCCGCCAACGCGATGCTGGCGACCAAGATCAGCTTCATGAACGAGATCGCCAACATCGCCGAACGCGTGGGCGCCGACGTGGAGCTGGTGCGCCAGGGCATCGGCGCCGATCCGCGCATCGGTTACCACTTCATCTACCCCGGCGCGGGCTACGGCGGCTCCTGCTTCCCCAAGGACGTGCAGGCGCTGGAGCGCACCGCGCGCGGCGTGGGCTACGAGGCGCGCCTGCTCGGCGCCGTGGAAGCGGTGAATCACGACCAGAAGCTCAAGCTGTTCGAGCTGATCGCGCGCCACTTCGGCGGTGATTTGAAAGGCAAGACCATCGCGCTGTGGGGCCTGGCGTTCAAGCCCAACACCGACGACATGCGCGAAGCCTCCAGCCGCCGCCTGATGGAGGCGCTGTGGGAAGCCGGCGCGCGCGTGCAGGCCTACGACCCGGAGGCGCGCGGGGAAACCCGGCGCATCTACGGCGAGCGCGCCGACCTCGTGCTGTGCGAGCACGCCTGGGATGCGCTGGCCGGTGCCGACGCGCTGGCCATCGTCACCGAGTGGAAGGCGTTCCGCAGCCCCGACTTCGCGCGCATCCGCGCCGCGCTCAAGACGCCGGCGATCTTCGACGGCCGCAACCTCTACGACCCCGCGGCGGTGGAAGAGGCGGGCCTGGCCTACTACGGCATCGGCCGCGGCCGCAGCCTGCGGGTGACGGGCTGATGAACGCGATCGAGCAGCGCTTGGCCGAACTGGAAGTGCGGCTCACCTTCATCGACGACACCGTGCAGGCGCTGGCCGATGCCGATGCCGAACAGGCGCTGCGCATCGTCCAGCTGGAACAGCTGGTGCACCAGTTGCGCCAGGAACTGCAGAGCGTGCGGCTGGGCGCCGGCTCCGATCCGCACAGCGAACCGCCGCCGCCCCACTATTGAATGTTTTTGCTCGTCATCCCGGAGAAAGCCGGGATCCAGTGACTCGGGTCAACGGCACCGGATTCCGGCTTTTGCTGGAATGACGAGCAAAGCTGAAGCAAACATCAGGCATCACCGGAACCACGGGCATGAGCGAATCCCTGCGCGACCAGCTGCTCAAGAGCGGCCTCGTCAAGCAAGTCCGCGAAGAAAAGCGCGGCAACGAAGGCAAGGGCAGGCCGTCCGGCAAGCCGCACGGCCACGGCGGCAAACCGCCGGCGCCGCGGCGCAACCAGGAGGAGATCGACCTCGCCAAGGCCTACGCGATCCGCGCGCAGACCGAGGCGAACGAGCGCAAGCGCGCCCAGCAGGAAGCCGAGGAACAGGCGCGCCTGCGCCGCGAGCGCAAGCAGAAGATCCAGCAACTGCTGGACGGCAAGGCCCTGAACAAGGCCGAGACCGAGCTGGTGCGCAACTTCGAATACGGCGGCAAGATCCGCCGCATCCACGTCGACGTGGCGCAGTTGGCGGCGCTCAACGCGGGCGAGCTGGGCGTGGTGCAGCAGGCGGGGCGTTATCTGCTGGTCACGCGCGAGATCGCCGAGCAGGTGCGGGCGATCGACGAACACCAGCTGGCGCTGCTGGTCGATCCGAACGCCGTCGGCAACGACGATGACGGCGTGCCGGACGATCTGGTCTGGTAGCCAGCCGTACCCGTAGGAGCGCACCCTGTGCGCGAATGCTCTGGCGCTGATCGGAGCAAAAGCATTCGCGCACAGGGTGCGCTCCTACAGGGGGTTATTGAGGCGTGTTGCTCGCCAGCGCCGGATGCTCCCAGCCTTCCTTGGGCGCGAAGCGCGCGCCGTGGCGTTGTGCCAGTTGTTCCAGTTTCGCCTTGACCACGCCGGCGCCTTCGCTGCGCAGGTACTGGATCGGGCCGCCGCGGAACGGGGCGAAGCCGGTGCCGAAGATCACGCCGGCGTCGAGCAGGTCGGCGTCGTCCACCACGCCGTCGGCGAGGCAGGCCACGGCTTCGTTCACCATAGCGAGGATCATGCGATCGGTGAGGTCGGGTGCGGGCTGGTAGGCGGGGTCGACTTCCGGCTTGATCGGCTTGCCGTCCTGCCACACGTAGAGGCCCTGGCCGTCCTTCTTGCCGCGCTTGCCGGCGTCGAGTTTGTCTTCCAGCCCCGGCGGCAGTTCCAGGCCGAGGAAGGGCGACAGTTCCTTGCCCACCGAAACGCATACGTCCAGGCCCACGGTGTCGGCTAGTTCGATCGGCCCCATCGGCATGCCGAAGGCCTTTGCCGCCTTGTCCAGCACCGCGCCGGGCACGCCCTCGTTGTACAGCCGCAGCGCTTCCAGCAGGTAGGGCATCAGGATGCGGTTGACCAGGAAGCCGGGCGTGCCCTTCACCGCGATCGGCAACTTGCCGATGGCCTTGCAGAAGGCCAGCGCGCGCTTTTCGATCGCCGGATCGAGAGCGTCGTGGCGCACCACTTCGACCAGCGGCATCTGCGCCACCGGGTTGAAGAAGTGCAGGCCGAGGAAGCGCTGCGGCGCCTTGAGGTTCTTGCGCAGCTCGTCCAGCGGGATGCTGGAGGTGTTGCTGGCGAGGATCTCGTCGGCCTGGAACTGCGGCTCGATGGCGGCGTACAGCGCCTCCTTGGCCGCGGCGTTCTCGTAGATCGCCTCGATGGCGAGCTCGGCGCTGGCCACGCCCTTGCCCTCGACGTCGGCGCGCAGGCGTGCGCTGGCGGCCTCGATCTTCGCCGGGGTCTTGAGCTTCTTTTCGTAGAGCTTATGCGCGCGATCCAGCGCAGGCTGGATGTACTTCATCTCGCGGTCCTGCAGCGTGACCTCGAAACCTTTCAGCGCCGCCCACGCGGCGATGTCGCCACCCATCACGCCGGCGCCCACCACGTGCACGTGGCGGATGCCGTGCTCGGTGCCGGCGCCCTGGTTCTTCAGGCGCTCCTGCAGGAAGAAGATGCGGATCAGGTTGTGCGCGGTGGGCGTTTCGGCCAGCTTCGCCACCGAACGCGCCTCCAGCCTCAACCGCTGGCGGATGTCGCCGCCGCCGCGCTGCCACACGTCGATCAGCGCGAACGGGGCAGGGTAGTGTTCCTTGCGCACCTTGGCGGCGGTCTGCTTCACCACCATCGGCGCGAGGATCTGCCGCGCGGGCCACGAGTTGCTGAGCCAGGCCTTGGCGCGGCGGGCGAACGGCCGCGGCTGCGGGCGGCGCAGCAGGGCGCGCGCCTCGGCCAGGAGTTCGTCGGCCGGCGCCACGCGGTCGACCACGCCCAGCGCCAGCGCGCGCTTCGCCGACAGCGGCTTGCCGGTGAGCATCAGCGGCAGCGCATCGAGCGCGCCGATCAGCCGCGGCAGGCGCGCGGTGCCGCCCCAGCCGGGGTGGATGCCCAGCATCACCTCGGGCAGGGCGATCCTGGTCTTGTCGTCGTCCGCGGCGATGCGCTGGCGGCAGGCCAGGATCAGCTCGGTGCCGCCACCCATGCAGGCGCCGTGCACCGCGGCCACGGTGGGGCAGGGCAGCCGGGCCAGCGCCTCGTACACCTGCTGGCCGCGCTCGATGTTCTCCAGCACGCTGCCCTGTTTCGCGTATTCCACGAACTCCTTGATGTCCGCGCCCACCGCGAAGCCGGCGGGCTTGGCCGAATGCACGATCACGCCGGCCGGTGACTCGATCGCCAGCCGCTCGACGATCTGGCCCAGCTCGTCGAGCACGGCGCGGTTGATCGCGTTGACGCTGCTGCCGGCGCGGTCGAGACTGAGCGTGACGATGCCGTGCTCGTCCTGGCTCGTCTTCCAGTGGTTGAAGCGCAATCCTTCGAACATGGGCGAGGGGGAGAGTGGTGGACGAAGCCCGAACCATACCGTCCCGTCCGGACGAATGCGAGATGCGCGCGCTGGCGCCGGCTTTCGGCCTCTTCCGAGCGGTCGAATGTGAAGCGGTTCGCCCACCGCGGCGGCGGGCAGGCCGCAGAATGGGCGCAAACCATGGAGAATGCGCCATGCATGCCGGCCGACGGTGCGCCCATCCGCCAGCCGCTGCCGAACGATCGAGGGAGCCACGATGACATCGATGATGGACATGCGACTGCCATCCTCCGGTCACGACGTCTTCGAACGGATCCTGGCCGCGCCGGCCGGGGTGGTGGCCGTGCGCAGCGAGGACGGCGTCGCCCTGCTGGAGCATTTCCGTAGCATCGCCCGCCACAGCGGCCAGGCGGTGTACCTGTGGCAGCCGGGCCAGGGCCTGTCCAGCCTGCGCGACGCGCATGCGCGCGTGCCGGATGCGCAACGCCTCGGCCAGGCCCTGCGTTACATGCAGCAGAGCATGCATTTCGGCGTCTACGTGCTGCAGGAGCTGGAGCTGCCGCTGGCGGCGGCCGATCTCGCCCTGCTGCGGCAGCTGGCGCGGACCACCACCGGCCATCTGCGCCGCGTGGTGCTGCTCAACGCGCCGCTGGCCCTGGTCGAGCAGCTGGGCGAGCTGATCACCTGCATCGACAGCGAGCCCGAATCGCCGCAGCACCTGCGCCTGCGCGACGGCCGCTGGTTGAGTGGACAGGCATGAGCGAAGGCATCCTCGTCCTCGCCGCACGGCGCGATCTGCGCCGCCGCCTGTTCGACGTGTTCGACCAGGCGGGTTGCCGGCACATCCACAGCGCCCGCGATGCACAGCACGCGGCGATCCTGCTGGAGGGGCGCCAGCCGCTGGAGCTGATGGTGGCCGTGCTCGGCGACGATGCGGCGCAGGCGCGCCACTGCTGCGAGCAGTTGCACGGCCTCGCTGCCGGCGCCGGCGTGCCGCTGCTGGCGATCCTCGACGAGGATGCGGCGCTGCAGGCCGAGCAGCTGCCCGACGACATCGCCGGCTGGCTGCACGCCACCCGGATCGAGGCCGAACTGCTGACGCGCTGGCGCCAGCTGCCGCCCGCCGCCGCCGCGCCGGCGCCGCCGGCACCAGGCCACAGCGCGGCGGAGCGCGCGCTGGCCCTGCTGGCGCGCATCTTCGCCACCAGCGGCGGCGGCGCCACCGCGCGGCTGCTGTTCGACGAGCTGGCGCTGGACTACTTCGCGGTGTGGCCGGTGCGTAACGAGGGCAACGAATTCCTGGCGCCGCTGCTGCAGCTGTGGAACGGCGCGGAGCCGGCCTGGCCGCCGGTCGAGGCGCAGCAGCTGCTGCAGCGCGTGCTGGGCGGCGAGCCGGTGCTCTACCGCAGCGAGGCGGCGCTGCGCGCGCCGGCCGATCCGCTGCTGCCGCTGCTGGAGCTGTCCGGCTTCGTGGGCCTGCCGCTGCTGGACGAGCGCCGCGTGGTGCTGGGCGCGATGCTGGCCGGCACCCGCCGCGGCTTCGGCGACATGGCGGTCGTCGAGCCCTTGCTGCGCTGCGCGGCGGCCCGTTTCGCGCAGGGCCTGGAGCTGGGGCTCACCCGCGAGCAAGGGCGCGCCGAGGGTCTGCTCGACGCGCTCACCGGCTTGCCGAACCGGCTGCTGTTCGGCGACCGGCTGGAATCGATCCTGCGCGAGGCGGTGCGCAACGGCGAATGCTTCGCCGTGCTGTTCGTCGACCTCGACCACTTCAAGGCGATCAACGACACCCACGGCCACGCCGCCGGCGACCGGGTGCTGCAGGAAATCACCCGCCGCCTGCGCGGCAGCGTGCGCGCCTCCGACACGGTGGCGCGCTACGCCGGCGACGAGTTCACCGTGGTGCTGCGCCACATCGTGAAGAACGACGACGTGCAGCGGGTGGCCGAGAAGATCCTGCAGGTGGTCGGCGAACCGCTGGCGCTGGAGAACGGCACCCGCCTGCAGGTCGGCGTGTCGATCGGCGTGAGCTTTTTCCCCGACGACGCGGCCGACGCGGAAACCCTGCTCAAGCATGCCGACGAGGCGATGTACGCGGCCAAGCGCCAGGGCCGCAACACCTTCCGCATCTACGAGGTGAGCCCGGAATACGCGCGCCAGCACGGCCTGGCGCTGCGCTCGCGCCTGCGCCACGCGCTGGGCAACGGCGAGCTGCGCCTGGTCTACCAGCCGCAGGTCGGCACCGACAGCGAGGACATCGTGGGGATGGAGGCGCTGCTGCGCTGGGAGCACCCCGAGCTGGGGCCGATCAGCCCCGCGGTGTTCGTGCCGCTGGCGGAGGAGACCGGCCTGATCGTGCCGATCGGCGAGTGGGTGCTGCGCACCGCCTGCCGCCAGGCGCACGAATGGGAGCAGCGCTTCGGCTTGCGCCTGCGCCTGGGCGTGAACCTGTCCGCGCTGCAGCTGATGGAGCCAAGGCTGCCAGCCACGGTGTTCCGCGCGCTGCAGGAAAGCGGGCTCGATCCCGCCCTGCTGGAGCTGGAGATCACCGAGAGCATCAGCATCAAGGCCGCGCCGAACCTGGTGGAGAACCTGCAGGCGCTGCACCGGCTGGGCTGCCGCATCGCGATCGACGACTTCGGCACCGGCGCCGCCTCGCTCGACTACCTGCGCAAGCTGCCGGCCGACCGCATCAAGGTCGACCAGAGCTTCGTGCGCAACATCGGCGTGGACCCGGACGACGAGGCGATCGTGCGCGCCACCATCGAGATGGCGCACCGGCTCGGCCGCAGCGTGGTGGCCGAGGGCGTGGAGACCGAGCAGCACCTGGCCTTCCTGCGCGCCAACCACTGCGACGAGCTGCAGGGCTACCTGTTCTGCCGGCCGCTGCCGGTGGTTTCCTTCGAGCGCCTGCTGGCCGAGCGCCAGCAGCTGCTGGGCCAGCCGGCCGCCGTGCCGGCTTGAGTCGCCCGCCCGCCGACCCCATAGCTCCCCGGACCCGCCGCGCCGCGGCGGGCCAAGCTTCGGGCGGGGTGCGCGTCAGGGTGGAGTCGCTACACTCATGGCGACGCTGAACTTGCGCGCCCGGCCCCGGTCTGAGCTGCGCTCGATCTGGCAGCAGCTCCGCAACGGAAAACGGCATTGACGACGGATACGGCCCGCACGGGCGAAAACGAACTGGATCGGGCACTGGTCGAGCGCGTGCAGGGCGGCGACAAGCGCGCCTTCGACCTACTGGTGCGCAAGTACCAGCACAAGGTGGTGGGCCTGGTTTCGCGCTACGTGCGCAGCCACGCCGAGTGCGAGGACATCGCGCAGGAGTCCTTCATCCGCGCGTGGCGGGCGATCGGCTCGTTCCGCGGCGACAGCGCGTTCTACACCTGGCTCTACAAGATCGCGGTGAACACCGCCAAGAACCACCTGGTGGCGATGGGCCGGCGCCCGCCCACCGACGACATCGACGCCGAGGATGCCGTGTTCCTGTCCGGCGCCGAGCGCATGCACGACAGCGCCACCCCCGAGCGCGAGCTGATGCGGCAGGAAATTGAACATTCGGTGTTTTCCACTGTCCAAGCGCTGCCCGAGGAACTCAGGGTGGCCATCACGCTGCGCGAGGTGGACGGCCTGAGCTACGAGGAAATCGCCGAAGCGATGGGCTGCCCGATCGGCACGGTGCGTTCGCGCATCTTCCGGGCGCGCGAGGCGATCGACGAAAAGTTGCGGCCGCTGCTGTCGGACCGCGAGGACCAGCCATGAACCAGTCAGACCAGCATCAGCACGCACGCGAGCATCTTTCCGCCGGCATCGACGGCGAGCTGTCGCACGAGGAACTGCGCTTCCTGCTGCGCCGGCTCGACCACGACGGCGAGCTGCGCCGCACCTGGGTGAGCTACCACGTGGCCCGCGACGGCCTGCGCAAGCAGCTGCCGCCGCTGGCCGAGGCCGGCTTCGTGTCGCGGGTGATGCTGGCGATCGAGCAGGAATCCGCCGTGGCCGCCGTGCCGCGCCACCACCGCTGGTTGCGCTGGTCGGCCGGCGGCGCGATCGCGGCCGGCGTGGCCGCCGCGGCGCTGATGATCGCCCAGCCCACCGGCGATGCCGAACGCCACGCCGCCCCGCTGACCGCGCAGGCTGCGCCGGGCATGCCGGTACGCAGCGCGCCGCTCGCCGCGCCGCAGCCGGAAGTGGCGGTGGTGCCGCCGTGGCTGAGCGGCAAGGCGCCGGGCCTGCTCAGCCAGCGCGCCTCGGCCACGCGGGGCGCGCCGATGGACATCTCCTACGACGGCGGCCTGGCTTCGCCCTACGGCAGCCGCGGCATGTCGCCGTTCCGCGCGCAGCGCTACCGCACGCTGGACAACCACGACGGCAGCTACCTGATCCTGCTCGACCCGGCCCAGCAGCAGGTGCCGGACGCGCCGCGCCAAGGCGCCGGCGTCCAGTAAGGCAGGGCCGCGTGCGCGTTCCGCGGTCCGCCTCTTCATTCCACTCCGCCCACCCGCGGCCCTCCCGGGCCGTCGGTGACGCGTGTCCGTTCCCAAGCTTGAACCGATCCCAGGAGGTGTCATGAAATCGTCCATCCTGCGCAGCTCCCGCCTGAGCCTGCTGGTGTGCTGCGCCCTGGCCGGCACGGCCCTGGCCGCACCGGTCGTGCAGGCCCAGCCGGCACCGGCCGCGGCCTCGCTGCCGGACTTCACCGGCATCGTGCAGAAGAACGCGCCCGCGGTGGTGCAGGTGGAGGCGAAGTACAGCGGCCGCACCAAGCCCGGCCAGCGCGGCGTGCCGACGCAGGGCATGCCGAACGATCCGCAGGCCGAGATCTTCCGCCGCTTCTTCGGCATGCCGATGATGCCCTCGCCGGCGGAGCAGGCGCATACCTCGCTGGGCTCGGGCTTCATCATCTCCGGCGACGGCTACATCCTCACCAACAACCACGTGGTGGCGAATGCGGACAAGGTGATCGTGCGCCTGCAGGACCGGCGCATCCTCGACGCCAAGGTGGTGGGCACCGATCCCACCTACGACATCGCCCTGCTCAAGGTGAGCGCGGGCGGCAGCCTGCCCACGGTGAGCATCGGCGATTCGCGTAGCCTCCGGCCCGGCCAGTGGGTGCTGGCGATCGGCTCGCCGTTCGGCTTCGACTACACCGTGACCCAGGGCATCGTCAGCGCGATCGGCCGCAACCTGGGCAGCCAGGACCAGCCCTACACCTCATTCATCCAGACCGACGTGCCGATCAACCGCGGCAATTCCGGCGGCCCGCTGTTCAACCTGCAGGGCCAGGTGGTGGGCATCAACTCGCAGATCTACTCCGGCACCGGCGGCTACCAGGGCGTGTCGTTCTCGATCCCGATCGACGTGGCGATGAACGCGGTGGACCAGCTCAAGAGCAAGGGCTACGTCACGCGCGGCCAGCTCGGCGTGCTGGTCCAGGGCGTGGACGAAGACATGCAGAAGGCCTACAAGCTGCCGGATGCCGCCGGCGCGGCGGTGGCCCAGGTGACGCCCGGCAGCGGCGCGGAGAAGGCCGGCATCCAGCTCGGCGACATCATCCTCGGCTACGACGGCCAGACGATCCACAGCCCCGCCGACCTGCCGCCGCTGGTGGGCCTGACCAAGCCGGGCACGCGGGTGCCGCTGGAGATCCTGCGCAACGGCAAGAAAGAGACCGTGCAGGTCACCGTCGGCGCGATGCCGCGCGACCAGAATGCGGTGGACAACGGCGGCGCGGCGCCGGGCGCGGGCAGCAGCGGCGCCGCCGCGCTGGGCATCGCCGTGCAGCCGCTGGACAACGCCACCCGCAAGCAGCTGAACCTGAAGCCGGGGCAGGGCGTGCTGGTCGGCGACGTCACCGGCGCGGTGGCGGCCCAGGCCGGCCTGCAGCCGGGCGACGTGATCCTGATGGTGGGCCAGCAGCCGGTGGGCAGCGTGGAGGCGTTCCGCGCCGCCACCAAGGACGTGAAGGCCGGCAGCACCGTGCTGCTGCTGGTGCACCGCGATGGCCAGAACCGCTTCCTGGGCCTGACCGTGCCGGACGGCAAGTGATCGCCATGGGCGGCGGTCGCGACGGTCGCCGCCCATGGTTCCATGCGACAATACGGGGTTCGCACCGCCCGCGAGGCGGCACCACGATGACCAGGCCGATACCCCGCGCTCCATGGAACTGATCCGCAACTTCTCCATCATCGCCCACATCGACCACGGCAAGTCCACGCTGGCGGATCGCATCATCCAGCTCTGCGGCGGCCTCGCCGAGCGCGAGATGGAAGCGCAGGTGCTGGACAACAACCCGATCGAGCGCGAGCGCGGCATCACCATCAAGGCGCAGTCGGTGTCGCTGCCGTACAAGGCGCGCGACGGCAAGACCTACCAGCTCAACTTCATCGACACCCCCGGCCACGTGGATTTCTCCTACGAGGTGAGCCGCTCGCTGGCCGCCTGCGAGGGCGCGCTGCTGGTGGTGGACGCCGCGCAGGGCGTGGAGGCGCAGTCGGTCGCGAACTGCTACACCGCGGTGGAGATGGGCCTGGAAGTGGTGCCGGTCTTGAACAAGATCGACCTGCCCACCGCCGACATCGAGAAGGTGAAGGGCGAGATCGAGGCCGTCATCGGCATCGACGCCACCGACGCGGTGGCGATCAGCGCGAAGACCGGCCTCAACGTGGTCGAGGTGCTCGAAGCGATCGTGGCGCGCATCCCGCCGCCCAAGCCGCGCGACACCGACCGGCTGCAGGCGCTGATCATCGACTCCTGGTTCGACAACTACCTCGGCGTGATCTCGCTGGTGCGCGTGATGCAGGGCGAGATCAAGCCCGGCGACAAGCTCTTGGTGATGTCCACCGGCCGCACCCACGAGGTGGACGAGGTGGGCGTGTTCACGCCCAAGCGCAAGAAGCTGGACAAGCTCAGCGCGGGCGAGGTGGGCTGGATCAACGCCTCGATCAAGGACGTGCACGGCGCGCCGGTGGGCGACACGCTCACGCATGCCGGCAAGCCTGCCGCCGAGCCGCTGCCCGGTTTCCAGACCATGCAGCCGCGCGTGTTCGCCGGCCTGTTCCCGGTTTCGGCCGACGACTTCCCCGCGATGCGCGAGGCGCTGGACAAGCTGCGCCTGAACGACGCCGCGCTGTTCTTCGAGCCGGAAAGCTCCGAGGCGATGGGCTTCGGCTTCCGCTGCGGCTTCCTCGGCATGCTGCACATGGAGATCGTGCAGGAGCGGCTGGAGCGCGAGTACGACCTGAACCTCATCACCACCGCGCCGACCGTGGTGTACGAGGTGCTGAAGACCGACGGCACGGTGCTGCCGCTGGACAACCCGGCCAAGCTGCCGCCGGTGCCGCAGATCGAGGAGATCCGCGAGCCGATCATCGTGGCCAGCATCCTCACCCCGCCGGACTACATCGGCAACATCATCACGCTGTGCGAGGAAAAGCGCGGCGTGCAGCGCTCGATCCAGTACCTCGCCAGCCAAGTGCAGATCACCTACGAACTGCCGCTGGCCGAAGTGGTGCTGGACTTCTTCGACCGCCTGAAGTCGGTGTCGCGCGGCTACGCCTCGATGGACTACCACTTCGAGCGCTTCGACGCCGGCCCGTTCGTGCGCGTGGACGTGCTGATCAACGGCGACCGCGTGGATGCGCTGAGCCTGATCGTGCACCGCTCGCACGCGGACCGCCGCGGCCGCGAGCTGGTCGAGCGCATGAAGGACCTGATCCCGCGCCAGCAGTTCGACGTGGCGATCCAGGCCGCGATCGGCGCGCAGATCATCGCGCGCTCCACGGTGAAGGCGCTGCGCAAGAACGTCCTGGCCAAGTGCTACGGCGGCGACGTCAGCCGCAAGAAGAAGCTCCTGGAGAAACAGAAGGAAGGCAAGAAGCGCATGAAACAGGTCGGTCGGGTGGAGATTCCGCAGGAAGCCTTCCTCGCCGTGTTGCGGACGGACAAATAGCTTTGACCGGGACTCGGGACTCGGGACTCGGGACTCGGGCGTGCAGCCCGGAGCTTCCCGAAAATCGCGCTCCGCAGGCCGGCTCTTGACGGGGTCATTATGGAATTCGATTTTTCCGCCATTTTGCTCGGCCTCACCGTGCTGTTCGGCGTGGTGTGGGGGCTGGATCGGGCGTTCTTCTACAAGCGGCGCAAGGCGCGGCTGGACGCGGCCGGCAGCGAGTACCGCGACCCGGTGCCGGTGGACTGGGCGCGCTCGCTGTTCCCGGTGGTGCTGGCGGTGCTGGTGCTGCGCTCCTTCGTGGCCGAGCCGTTCCGCATTCCCTCGGGTTCGATGATGCCCACGCTGGACGTGGGCGATTTCATCCTGGTCAACAAGTTCGCCTACGGCCTGCGCATGCCGGCGTTCAACAACAAGTTCCTCGATCTCGGCGAGCCCAAGCGCGGCGACGTGGTGGTGTTCCGCTTCCCCGGCTTCCTGTGCCAGGACGCCAGCGGCAAGCTGGTGCGCAGCGGCGACATGAGCTGCGCCGACCCGCATGCGCCGGTGCCGAACCAGAACTGGATCAAGCGCGTGATCGGCCTGCCCGGCGACAGCGTCGAGATCCACGGCGCCGACCTGCTGATCAACGGCAAGCCGGTGCAGGCCGACGAGATCGGCCCCTACGTGGGCAACCCGCAGCGCGACGAGGAGCGCCTGATGCTGGACATGGGCGCCACGGTGTGGAACGAGCACCTGCAGCGCGAGGACGGCAAGCTGGTCAACCACACGATCGCGCGCATGCCGGCCTACAACATTCCGTATCCCATCCCGAACGAGAAGGTGCCTTCGAAGGTGCCGCCGGGCTGCTACCTGGTGATGGGCGACAACCGCAACAACAGCACCGACAGCCGCTGGTGGGGCTGCCTGCCGGAGCAGAACCTGGCGGGCAAGGCCTTCATGATCTGGATGAGCTGGAAGGGCTGGGGCACCGGCGGGGTGGATTTCCACCGCATCGGCACGATCATCCATTGACGTGGATACGCACCGCGCGAGCGCTGGCATAATCGCCGCACACAACCACGACGGCCGCACCGGCCGCATAGCGAGGGGACTATGAAGACGCAACAGTCGGGCGTGACCCTGGTCGGGTTCCTGGTGATCCTGCTGGTGGTGGGCTTCTTCGGCTACATGGCGATGAAGCTGGTGCCGGCCTACACCGAATACATGGGCGTGGTGAAGGCGATGAACGGCATCGCCACCGAGGGCTCCTCCGGCAAGTCGCTGGACGAGATCCGGCGCGACCTGATGTACAAGTTCAGCATGCAGTACGTGGGCGACAACACCATCGCGCCGAGCAACATCACCATCGTGCGCAACAACGGCGGCACCAGCGTGCTGCACCTTGCCTACGACAAGGACATCCCGTTCATGTACAACATCGACTTCCTGCTGCACTTCGAGAAGAGCGTGCCGATGCAGGGCAACGTGAACGAGTGAGTCGCCCCGCTTGGCCCTGAACTACCGTTTCCGCGATCCCGAACTGGCCGCGCTGGCGCTGACCCACCGCAGCGCCGGCAAGCCGAACAACGAACGCCTGGAGTTCCTCGGCGACGCCCTGCTGGGCGCGTTCGTGGCCGAGATGCTGTTTGATGCGCACCCCAAGGCCAGCGAGGGCGAGCTGTCGCGCCTGCGCGCGCAGCTGGTCAACGGCCAGGCGCTGGCGGCGATCGCGCGCGAGCTGGAGCTGGGCGATGCGCTGAAGCTCGGCCCCGGCGAACTCAAGAGCGGCGGCTTCCGCCGCGATTCCATCCTCGCCGACGCGTTCGAGGCCCTGCTGGCCGCGGTCTTCCTCGACGGTGGCCTCGACGCCTGCCGGCAAGTGGTGCGCGAGCTGTTCGGCGAACGCATCGCCGCGCTGCAGCGCTCCTCCAAGGATGCCAAGACCCGCCTGCAGGAATGGCTGCAGGGCCACGGCCACGCCTTGCCGCAGTACGAACTGATCGACAGCCGCGGCGAGGACCACGCCAAGGTCTTCGACGTGCGCTGCACGGTGAGCGAACCCGCGCCGTTCAGCGCCGAGGCCAGCGGCGCCAGCCGGCGCCAGGCGGAGCAGGATGCCGCCGAAGTCGTGCTGGCCCGCCTGATCGAGCAGTCGCGCGCCGCCTGAGCGGTCGGCGCACGGCGCACTACAATGCGCCATCCACCCCCGAGCATCGCGAAGCCCATGGATCATACCGACGACACCGCCGCCGACGGCGCGCTGCCGCATGCCGACTACCGCTGCGGCCTGGTCGCGCTGGCCGGCCGCCCGAACGTGGGCAAGTCGACCCTGCTCAACGCGCTGATCGGCTTCCGCCTCTCCATCGTCAGCCCGCGCCCGCAGACCACCCGCCACCGCATCCTCGGCATCGCCAGCAGCGAGGCGGGGCAGGTGCTCTACGTCGACACGCCGGGCCTGCACCGCGGCGCGAAGCGGGCGATGAACCGCAGCCTGAACCGCGCCGCGCGTGCGGCGATCAGCGACGTCGACCTGGCGGTACAGGTGATCGAGGCCGGCCGCTGGACCGACGAGGACGAGGCGCTGTACGCCGCGCTCACCGAGCAGAAGGCGCCGCGCCTGCTGGTCATCAACAAGGTCGACCTCAGCAAGGACAAGGGCGCCTTGCTGCCCTTCGTGGCCGAACTCGCCGCGAAACACCAGTACGACGAGATCCACTACGTCAGCGCGTTGAAGAAGAAGGGCCTGGCCGAACTGGAACGCGCGATCCTCGCCCGCCTGCCGGTGCGCGCGCCGGTCTACGGCGAAGACGAGATCACCGACCGCAGCGAACGCTTCCTCGCCGCCGAAATGGTGCGCGAGCAGCTGATGCTGCGGCTGGACCAGGAACTGCCCTACGCCACTACGGTGGAGATCGAGCAATTCAACGACCGCCCCGACGGCGTCGCCGAAATCCACGCCGTGATCTGGGTGGAGCGCGACGGCCAGAAGGCGATCGTGATCGGCCAGGGCGGCGCCCAGCTCAAGGCCATCGGCACCGCCGCCCGCCGCCACATGGAGCGCCTGTTCGAACGCAAGGTCTTCCTCAAGCTGTGGGTGAAGGTGCACGAAGGCTGGGTGGACGACGAGGCGATGCTGAAGAAGTTCGGTTATACGGATTGAGAGCCGGGACTCGGGACTCGGGACTCGGGACTCGGTAGAGCCTCGCGCTTTCTCGCTCTTCGGCTTGCTTGAGGGCGGGCGCGGGAGCTTGCTGCGTCGGCCCCCACCGCCGAAGCTCTTCCCGAGTCCCGAGTCCCGAGTCCCGAGTCCCGAGTCCCGAGTCCCGAGTCCCGAGTCCCGAGTCCCGCCCCATGCGCCTCGACCAGCAACCCGCCTACGTGCTGCATGCGCGGCCTTATCGCGAGACTTCGCTGCTGCTGGAATGCCTGACCCGCGACCACGGCCGGCTCGGCGTGGTGGCACGCGGGGTGCGCGGCGAGCGGGCGAAGCTGCGGCGGGCGCAGCTGGAGCCGTTCCAGCCGCTGGCGCTGGACCTGCTGCTGCGCGGCGAGCTGGCCACGCTGACCGGCGCCGAGACGGTGGGCTTGCCGCTGCGGCTGGGCGGCGACCAGGGCCTGGCCGGGCTCTACCTCAACGAACTGGTGGTGCGGCTGACCGCGCGGCAGGATGCGCAGCCGGCGCTGTTCGACGCCTATGCGAACACGCTGGCGCGGCTGGCCGGCGGCGAGCCGGCGGGCTGGACGCTGCGCCGCTTCGAGCGCGACCTGCTGGAGGCGATCGGCTACGGCCTGCAGCTGCAGCACGCGGCCAACGGCGAGCAAGCGCTGCAGGCGCAGGCGCATTACCGCTACGACGTGGAGCAGGGCGCGCTGCGCTGCGACGCCGCCACGGCGCATGCCGTGCGCGGCGCCGACCTGCTGGCGCTGGCCGAGGACCGCATGCCGGACCGTGCCGGCCTGGCGGCCCTGCGCCGGCTGATGCGCGAAGTGATCCGCTACCACCTGGGCGGCGGCGAACTGCGCGCGTGGCGGGTGCTGGCGGGCGTGCCGCCGCGTCGTTGAGGATCAGGTATCCAGCGCCTGCAGCGTGAGCTGCACGGCGCTGCGGAACTGCGCGATGGCGGGGACGGCATCGTGCGGCGCCTCGCGCAGGCTCTGTTGCAGGCGTGCCACCTCGGCGGCGAGCGCGGCGGTGCCGCAGAAGCCGCAGGACGAGCGCAGCCGGTGCAACCGGTCGTCCAGCGTCGTCGGGTCGCAATCGGGCATGCCCAGCTCCTGATGCAGCAGGGCCAGTTCGCCGCGCAGCAGCTGGCGCAGTGCCTGCATGGTGGCGGCGTCGCCGCTGGCGCGCAGCGCCGCGGCGTCGTCCAGCAGCGGCACGGTGCCGGGCAGCAGGGCCAGCAGGTGGCGCAGCTCGGCGACGCCGCAGGGCTTGCACAGCACTTCGCGGAAGCCCGCGGCAAGCAGGTCGCGGCGCTCGGCGGCGCCGAGTTCGGCGGAGCTGGCGACGGCGAGGCTGTTGGCGGAGGCGGCCCGCGGATCGGCGCGCAGCGCGGCCAGCACCTCGCGGGCGCCGGCGCCGGGCATGCGGCAGTCCAGCAGCAGCAGATCGAAGGTTTCGGCGCGGGCCTGCTGCAGCGCCTGCCGGCCGTCCGCGCATGCCGTCGCTTGGGCGCCCAGCGAGCGCAGGCCCTCGCACAGGAAACGGCAGCTGGCCGGATCGTCGTCGGCCACCAGCACGCACGGAGGCGGGGAGGTGGACGGTGCGGGGAGCGTGGCTGCCATGACGAGGTCCTTGTCGTTCAGCTGGTTTTGGCAGAATGGCCCGACATGCGTCCGACATCAAGCCATCCGCTGCTGTGCCTGTTCCTGCTGCTCGGCTTCGGCCTGGGCCTGGCGGCGCCGGCGCGGGCGGACATCACGGTCGCCGCGAAGCAGCTCAGCCTGCCGGGCCTGCGCCTGCAGGATCTGAGCGCCCGTCTCGGCGAGGACCCGGCCGGCGGCCTGCACCTGCAACTGCAGGCGGGCCAGGCGGATGTCGCCGCGCTGGGCTGGCGGCGCGTGGGCCTGCACCTCGACGGCCGGCTGCAGCGCGACGTGCAGCTGCGCTGGACGTTCGACGGCCGCGTGCAGTTGCGCGGCGCGCCCGGCGGCGCGCTGACCGATGCGCACCTGGGCTGGGCGGTGAATCCCGGCTCCGACACCATGCAGGTGGAGCTGCGGCAGGACAAGGCGCAGGCCAGCGCGTGGCTGCCGCTGGACCAGCTCAGCCACGCGAAGATCAGCCTGCGCCAGCTGCCGGCCGGCTGGCTGCAGGGACTGCTCGGCACGGTGTGGTCGGGCCGGCTCACCGGCGGCCGGCTGGATGCCGAGCTCGCGCTGGACGCGGGCGACGCGGGCGTGCAGTCCTCCGGCCAGTTCAGCCTGGCCGGCGTGGGTTTCGACACGCCCAGCGGCACGCTCGCGGGGCAGGGCGTCGGCGGCAAGGGGCGCTTCGGTTTCGACAGCGGCGAGGACGGCGCCCGGCTCAGCCTGCAGGGCAGCCTGGGCGGCGGCGAACTGCTGCTGGGGCCGCTGTACGCGAAGCTGCCTGCGCACCCGGTGCAACTGGACCTCAACGCCCGCGCCAGGCGTGGCGCGATCGAGCTGGATCGCCTGCGCGTCGACGATGCCGACGCGCTGCAGCTGGACGGCGCGCTGGCGTTCGATGCCCGCGGCAACCTGCAGAAGCTGCAACTGGATCGCTTCCACGCCAGCTTCCCCGCGGCCTACCAGCGCTACGGCCAGGCCTGGCTGGCCACGCTGGGCCTGCGCGAGCTGCGTTCCGCCGGGCACCTGAGCGGCAGCCTGGACCTGCGCAGCGACGGCCTGCACGCCTTCGCGTTCGACACCGACCGGCTGGACCTGGCCGATGGCGGCGGCCGCTTCGCGGTGAGCGGCCTGCACGGCGGCCTGGACTGGTCGGCGCAGGGCGAGCGGCCCGCCACCACGCTGGGCTGGCAGGGCCTGCAGTTCTACCGCATCCCCAACGGCGCGGCGCAATCGCGCTGGCAGAGCCGCGCCGGCACCCTGGCCCTGCAGCAGCCGCTCAGCGTGCCGGTGCTGCAGGGCCAGCTGCGGCTGGCCAGCCTGGACTGGCGCCCCGCGGCGGCGAAGGGCCAGCGGCTCAGCACCAGCCTCGCGGTCACCGGCGTCGACATGGCCAGTTTCAGCCGTGCGCTGGGCTGGCCGGCCTTCCCCGGCACGCTGGGCGGGGCGATTCCCTCGCTGCGCTGGGTGGGCGACCGCATGGAGCTGGCGGGCGGCCTCTCGATCAACGTGTTCGGCGGCTTCGTGGACATCACCCAACTCTCCCTGCAGCAGCCGTTCGGCGAGGCGCCGGTGCTGGCCGGCGACATCAGCCTCAAGCAGCTCGACCTGGGCGCGCTCACCAGCGTGTTCGACTTCGGCAGCATCACCGGGCGGCTGGACGGCTCCGTCGACGACCTGCGCCTGGTGAACTGGAGCCCGGTCGCGTTCAAGGCCTCGCTGCTCGCCGACGGCGGCGGGCGGATCAGCCAGCGCGCAGTGAACAACCTCACCGCGGTGGGCGGCGGCGGCATCGCCGGCGGCCTGCAGGGCGCGGTGCTGAAACTGTTCAAGACCTTCGGCTACAAGCGCATCGGCTTGAGCTGCACGCTGCGCGGCGCGGTCTGCCAGATGGGCGGACTGGAGAGCGGCGAGGGTGGTTACACTATCGTCGAAGGCAGCGGCCTGCCGCACCTCGAGGTGGTCGGCCACCAGACCCGGGTCGACTGGCCCACCCTGGTGCGCCGCCTGCGCGAGGCCATCAACGGGCGCGCGCCGGTCGTCCGCTGAAGCCCTCGCGGTGGTCCCCGTTCACAAGGAGTGGCACATGCGCAAGCTCACCTGCACCATCCTCGCCATGCTGGCCGCCGCGCTGGTGGGCTGCGTCACGATCAACGTCTACTTCCCCGAGGCGGCGGCGCAGAAGGCCGCCGACCAGTTCATCGGCACCGTGATCGACGGCAGCGGCCAGAAGGCGCCGCCGGCAACGGACAAGAACGCCCCCGCGCACGACACCCCGCCGCCGGCGCACCAGCCCTCGGCGACGCTGCTCGACCTGCTGGTGCCGGCCGCCTACGCCGCCGACGTGCCGGACCTGCGCGTGCAGACGCCGGCGGTGCAGGCGATCCACGACCGCATGCGCGCGCGCTTCGAGGCTACGCTGCAGGCCCTGCTCGACAGCGGCGCGGTGGGCTTCACCCGCGACGGCATGGTCGCCATGCGCGACGCCTCCAAGGTGCCGCTCGCCGAACGCGCGCAGGCCAGCGCCACCGTGGCCGACGAGAACCGCGACCGCGCCGCGCTGTACCGCGAGATCGCCAACGCCAACAACCATCCGGAATGGGAGGCGCAGATCCGCGCCACCTTCGCCCAGACCTGGATCGAGCACGCGCACGCCGGCTGGTATTACCAGGACACCTCCGGCGCCTGGCAGCGCAAGTAGCCCGCGCCGGCCTGCTGGGCGTCGGCTTGGCCGATCGGCGATAATGACCGGTCTGCCCCTGCCGTGTCGAAGCCCCGCAGACCATGTCCCGATCCAACTCCCGCTCCCGCGCGCCTGCGGTGGAGCTCGAAGCCGACATCACCGACCTCGGCCACGACGGCCGCGGCGTCGCCCGCATCGACGGCAAGGCGGTGTTCGTCGCCGGCGCGCTGGAAGGCGAACGGGTGCGCCTGCGCATCCGCCAGCGCCATCGCCATTTCGACGAGGCGGAAACCGTCGAGGTGCTCACCGCCTCGCCGCACCGCGTAGCGCCCAAGTGCGCGCACTTCGGCGTCTGCGGCGGCTGCTCGCTGCAGCACCTGGATGCGCAGGCGCAGATCGCCGCCAAGCAGCGCGTGCTGGCCGACAACTTCGCGCGCATCGGCAAGGTGGAGCCGGCGCAGTGGCTGCCGCCGCTGGTCGACGAACCCTGGGGCTATCGCCGCAAGGGGCGCCTCTCGGTACGAGCGGTGGCGAAGAAGGGCCGCGTGCTGGTCGGTTTCCGCGAGGAGGCGAACCCGCGCTACGTGGCCGACATCCGCCATTGCGACGTGGTGCATCCGGCGCTGGGCGAGAAGATCGAACTGCTCGGCGACTTGGTCGGCGCGCTGGATGCCGCCGCCGGCATCGCGCAGATCGAGTTCGCCGCCGGCGACGACACCGTGGCACTGGTGTTCCGCCACCTGCAGCCGCTGGGCGAGCGCGACCGCGCGGCGCTGACCGAGTTCGGCAAGACACACGGCTTCGCGATCTACCTGCAGCCTGGCGGCGTCAGCAGCGTGCACCCGCTGTGGCCGGAGGCGCCGCGGCTGGCGTTCAAGCTGTCGCCGGGCGGCGGCGCGCAGGACGTGGAGCTGGAATTCCAGCCGCTGGATTTCGTGCAGGTCAACGCCGGCATGAACCAGCGCATGATGGCGCGCGCGATGGAGCTGCTCGATCCGCAGCCCACCGACCGCGTGCTGGATCTGTTCTGCGGCCTGGGCAACTTCACCCTGCCGATCGCGCGCCGCGTGGCCGAGGTGGCCGGCGTGGAAGGCGAGCACGGCCTGGTCGAACGCGCCGGCGAGAACGCGCGGCGCAACGGCATCGCCAACGCGCGCTTCCACGTCGCCAACCTGTTCGAGGATCAGCGCGGTGCCGACTGGGCGCGGCAGCCCTGGGACAAGCTGCTGCTCGACCCGCCGCGCGCCGGCGCCGACCAGGTGCTGGCCTACCTGCCGCACAAGGCCACGCAGCGCATCGTCTACGTCTCCTGCCACCCCGCCTCGCTGGCGCGCGACGCCGGCATCCTGGTCAACCAGCATGGCTTCAGGCTCGGTGCGGCGGGGGTGATGGACATGTTCCCGCATACCGCGCACGTCGAATCGATAGCTTTATTTGTGCGGTCGTCCTGACCGCGAAGATCAAACGGGCGGCCATCCATGGCCGCACTCCTCACGAAAACCACGTTTCATGGGCGGTTTTCGTGCGGCTTTGGAGGCTGAAGCTTGGGCATCGAAATCGAACGCAAATTCCTCCTGCGCGACGACAGTTGGCGTGCGCAGGTCGAGCGCAGCGAGCGCATCGCGCAGGGCTACCTGGTCGGCGCGGCGGCGCTGGCGGCGGGGCAGGCGCGCGCCTCGGTGCGGGTGCGGCGGGCGGGCGACGAGGCCTGGCTCAACATCAAGGCCGCGCAGCTGGGCATCGAGCGCGCCGAGTACGACTATGCGATCCCGCCGGACGATGCCGAGGCGCTGCTGGCCACGCTGTGCGACGGCGTGCTGAGCAAACATCGCCACCATGTCACGGTTGACGGCACGCTGTTCGAGATCGACGAGTTCCTGGGCGACAATGCCGGCCTCGTGGTGGCCGAGGTGGAACTGCCGCGGGCGGACGCGCCGTTTCCGCGGCCGTCCTGGCTGGGCCGCGAGGTGAGTGCGCTGGCGCGCTACTACAACGTCAACCTGATCGCGCATCCGTATGCCCGCTGGACGCAGGCCGAGCGCGACGCCAACGAGGGAGCGGACGCCTGATGCTGCTGATCGGCCTGGCCGGACTCGAAGTCGCCGAGCGCGAACGCGCCTGGCTCACCGCGCCCGGCGTGGCGGGCGTGATCCTGTTCGCGCGCAACCATGCCGATCGCGCGCAGCTGATAGCGCTGTGCGAATCCATCCGCGAGATCGGCGGCGAGGACATGCTGATCGCGGTGGACCAGGAAGGCGGCCCGGTGCAGCGTTTCCGCGAAGGTTTCACGCGATTGCCCGCGCTGGCGCGGATCGGCGAGGTGTACGACCGCGACCCGTTTGATGCGGTGCGCCTCGCCGAGGAGCACGCCTGGGTGATGGCCAGCGAGCTGCGCGCCTGCGGCGTGGATTTCAGCTTCGCGCCGGTGGTCGACCTCGCGCGCGGCAGCGCGGCGATCGGCGCGCGCGCCTTCCACGCCGATCCCGCCGTCACCGCGGAGCTCGCCGCGGCCTACGTGCGCGGCATGCACCTGGCCGGCATGGCCGCGGTGCTCAAGCACTTTCCCGGCCACGGTTCGGTGGCCGCCGACACGCACACGGCGCAGGCGGTCGATCCGCGCCCGCTGGAAGCGATCCGCCGCGACGACCTGCGCCCGTTCGCCGAGTGCATCGCGGCGCGGGTAGAGGCGGTGATGCTGGCGCACGTGGTCTATCCCGCCGTCGACGCGCAGCCGGCCGGCTACTCGCGCGCCTGGATCGGCGAGATCCTGCGCGGCGAACTGGGCTTCGCCGGCGCGGCGATCAGCGACGACATCAGCATGGCCGCCGCGGGCATCGCCGGCGGCGTGGCCGAGCGCGTGCGCGGCCACCTCGACGCCGGCTGCGACCTGGTGCTGGCCTGCTTCCCCGAGGTGGTGGACGAGGCCATCGCCGCCGTCGCCGGCCGCGTGCCGGCACATCCCGAACGGCTGGCCCCGCTGCACGGCGCGATCGGTGCCAGCTGGGACAGCCTCACCGACAACCCCCAGCGCGACCGTTTCGTCGCGCGCATCACGGCGCTGGATAACGCATGAACGCAACCACTCCCTCCCTCCGCGACGCGCTGGCGCATGCCGACGTGCTGTTCGAACGCGCCGAACTGGAAACCGTGATCGCCGACCTCGGCCGGCAGATCGATGCCGCGCTGGACGGCGAGCGCGCGGTGTTCCTCACCGTGATGAACGGCGCGCTGATGTTCGCCGGCCAGCTCGCGCTGTCGATCCGCACCGACCTCGAATTCGACTACGTGCACGCCACCCGCTACCGCGGCGCCACCAGCGGCAGCGAGCTGCACTGGCTGCGCGAGCCCACGGCGAACCTCGCCGGCCGCACCGTGCTGCTGGTGGATGACATCCTGGACGAAGGCCAAACGCTGAAGGCGGTGCGCGACGACTGCCTGCGCCGCGGCGCGAAGCGCGTGCTGATCGCCAGCCTGTGCTGCAAGCGGCACGACCGCCTGGTGGAGGGCATCGCCTCCGACTTCAACGGCGTGGTGCTGCCTGACCGCTACGTGTTCGGCTACGGCATGGACTACCACGAGCAGGGCCGCAACCTGCCGGCCATCTATGCGTTGCGCGATGGGGAATAGGGCGGGACTCGGGACTCGGGACTCGGGACTCGGGACTCGGGAAAAGCTTGCGCCGTGATCGCTTTCTTCCGGAAGGATGTGCAATGACCCATACGACAACTGGCGCCATCGACCTGGCCGTGATCGGCGGCAGCGGCCTGTACCAATTTCCGGGGCTGGAAAACGCCAGCCGGCATGCGCTGGAGACGCCGTTCGGCGCGGCGTCCGGCGACGTGGTGCTGGGCGACTTCGCCGGCAAGCGCGTGGCCTTTCTCGCCCGCCACGGCGAGAGCCACAGCCTGCCGCCGCACCGGGTGAACTACCGCGCCAACCTGTGGGCGCTGCACAGCCTCGGTGCGCGCACGGTGCTAGGCGTCAATGCGGTGGGTGGCATCCGCACCGATATGGGGCCGCGCGCGATCGTGGTGCCCGACCAGCTGATCGACTACACGCACGGCCGCTACACCAGCTTCTGCGACGTCGAAGGCGCCGAGGTGAAGCACATCGACTTCAGCGAGCCGTACACCGCCGCGCTGCGCCACCGCCTGCTGCAGGCCGCGCGCAAGGCCGGCATCGCGGTGATCGACGGCGGCTGCTACGGCGCCACCCAGGGGCCGCGGCTGGAGACCCGTGCCGAGATCGCGCGCATGAAGCGCGACGGCTGCGACCTGGTCGGCATGACCGGCATGCCCGAGGCCGCGTTGGCGCGCGAGCTGGGGCTGGATTACGCCTGCCTCGCCCTGGTGGCGAACTACGCCGCCGGTTGCGGCGACGAGGCCGAGATCAGCATCGAGGAAATCTTCGCCCACCTCGCCGCCGCCACCGCCGAGGTGCCGCGCCTGCTGGAGGCGATGCTGCGCGCGTGATTGCGCTAGCGCATTAGCGCGCGACGCAGTTTCTTGAGCCCGCATGAGGGCATGCGCCACAAATTGGCGGACGCATATTGCGCTTTGCCCGGAAACATGTTGATACTTTCCGGGCACCAGGATGGTGAGCCAGGGGAAAAGTTCGAGCTCGGCCGGGTGCGCCCTGTCCACGCTTCCAGAGGTTCCAGCAATGCGTTTCGGTACGGTCAAGTGGTTCAACGACGCCAAGGGCTTCGGTTTCATCGCGCCTGAGGACGGTGGGGAGGACGTGTTCGTCCACTTCTCGGCCATCAATTCCAAGGGCTTCCGCAGCCTGCAGGAAGGCCAGCGCGTGAAGTTCGAAGTCACCCAGGGCCCGAAGGGCGCCCAGGCTTCGGGCGTCGAAGTCGCGGCTTGAGTTCCACCGGCCGGCGTCCGCGCCGGCCATGCAGCGAAACCGAGCCCCGCGCCTTGGCGCGGGGCTTTTTGCTTGGTACTGGTCATCGTTAGGGACATCTTCCCCGCATGAGCACCTGTCTGCTGGAAGTGGCCGCGAACTCGGTAGCCTCCGCGCTGGCCGCGCAGGCGGGCGGGGCGGGGCGGGTGGAGCTGTGCGGCGCGCTGGAACTGGGCGGCCTCACGCCCTCGCACGCCACCATCGCGATGGCGCGCGAGCGGCTGCGCATCCCGCTGTACGTGCTGATCCGCCCGCGCGCCGGCGACTTCCTCTACAGCGACGAGGAATGCGAGGCGATGCGCCGCGACATCGAGACCTGCGTGGCGCTGGGCTGCGACGGCGTGGTGCTGGGCGTGCTCGACGCCGACGGCGGGGTGGACATGCAGCGCTGCTACGAACTGGTCGCCGCGGCGGGCCGTCTCGGTGTCACTTTCCACCGCGCCTTCGATCTCGTGCGCGATCCGGCGCGCGCGCTGGACGACGCGATCGCGCTGGGCTGCGAGCGCGTGCTCACTTCGGGCGGGCAGGCCAGTGCGCTGGAAGGCGCGCCCTCGATCCGCGCGCTGATCGCGCAGGCGGCGGGCCGCATCGCGATCATGCCCGGCGCCGGCGTGACGGCCGGCAACCTGGCCGCGCTCGCCGCCGCCACCGGCGCGCGCGAGTTCCACGCTTCCGCCAAGCGGCAACTCGCCTCCGGCATGCGCCATCGCCTGCCGCGGCTGGCCGACATGCAGGGCGGCGAGCTGCGCAGCGACGAGGCGCAGGTGCGTGCGCTGGTGGCGGCGCTGCAGTCCGTTGCCCCGTAGGAGTGCCCCTGTGCGCGATGGCGCTTTCACCCGAAGCCTCATCGCGCCAGCACGTTCTCATGGGCGTAGGTCGGGATTCATCCTGACCGGGCTCGCCGGGAATACGGCGTCGGGATGAATCCCGACCTACGGAACCGGGTTTCACCGCGCGCGCCAGCGCATCGCGCCTCCCTACCGCAGCGCATGTCCCCCTTCGTTCGCTAAGATGCCGCTTTGCGAAATTTTCCGTGGAGCGAATCCCAGTGATCATCAAACCCAAAGTGCGCGGCTTCATCTGTGTCACGGCCCACCCGGTCGGCTGCGAGCGCAACGTGGCCGAGCAGATCGCCACCACCCGCGCCGCGATCCACGACGACGGCAAGGGCCCGAAGCGCGTGCTGGTGATCGGCGCCTCCACCGGCTACGGCCTCGCCTCGCGCATCACCGCCGCGTTCGGCTACGGCGCGGCCACGCTGGGCGTGTTCTTCGAGAAGCCCAGCAGCGAGGACAAGCCCGGCACCGCCGGCTGGTACAACGCCGCCGCGTTCGACAAGTTCGCCAAGCAGGCCGGCCTGTACAGCAAGTCGATCAACGGCGATGCCTTCGCCGACGAAACCCGCGCGCGCGCCATCGAGATCATCAAGAACGAGATGGGCGGGCAGGTCGACCTCGTCGTCTACTCGCTGGCCTCGCCCGTGCGCAAGCTGCCGGGCAGCGGCGAAGTGGTGCGCTCCGCGCTCAAGACCATCGGCGAAACCTTCACCGCCAGCTCGGTCGACACCAACAAGGACGTGGTGGTGCAGGCCAGTGTGGAGCCGGCCACCGAGCAGGAGATCAAGGACACCGTCACCGTGATGGGCGGCGAGGACTGGGCGCTGTGGATCGACGCGCTCGCCGCCGCCGGCGTGCTGGCGCCGAACGCCAAGACCATCGCCTACAGCTACATCGGCACCGAGATCACCTGGCCGATGTACTGGCACGGCACCCTGGGCCAGGCCAAGCAGCACCTGGACAACACCGCCAGGACCCTGCGCGAACGGCACGCTGGCGTCGACGCCCGCGTCGGCGTGATGAAGTCGGTGGTCACCCAGGCCAGCGCCGCGATCCCGGTGATTCCGCTGTACGTCTCCATCGCCTTCAAGATCATGAAGGAGCAGGGCATCCACGAGGGCTGCATCGAGCAGATCAATCGCCTGTTCCACGACCGTCTCTACCGCGCCGACGGCGCCGCCCTGCCCACCGACGCCGAAGGCCGCGTGCGGCTGGACGACTGGGAACTGCGCACCGACGTGCAGGATGCCTGCAAGGCGCTGTGGCCCACCGTCACCACCGAGAACCTCAAGGCGATCACCGACTACGCCGGCTACAAGCACGAGTTCCTCAAGCTGTTCGGCTTCGACCGCGGCGACGTGGACTACGACGCCGACGTGGCGGCGGACCGGCGCTTCGATTGCGTGGAGATGTAGCGGGCGCCGTGCGGGTGCGGCGCATCGCATTGAAGCCTTGCGCCGCGACCCCATATACTTGTTCGGCCATACCGTTTCCCCGGGGGTGTACTGGCTTCGACGGGGGTGGTGAGATGGCTTGGTGCATGCCGAGGGGGCAGCTTTCCTCGTTAATCCAGCCGCAAACTCATAGTTGCCAACGACGACAACTACGCTCTGGCCGCCTAAGGCCTAGCCCCGAACCCGCTTGTGCTCGTGCTCGCCGGTGTAGGGTCATTATCACGGGATCGCCCGAAGCCGCCGCCTGTCGGCCAGGGTCAAATCAAGCAGGCTGGTTCCCCGGTGCGCTTCGCACATCGTGCTGTCGGGGGACGAGATCCAACGGTGAGCTAAGCATGTAGTACCGGGCGTCAAGCGCCTTCGGACGCGGGTTCGACTCCCGCCACCTCCACCAATCATGAAACCCCAACCGTTCTCGGTTGGGGTTTTTTCTTGTCTGATCGCGCCGATTCCCGCGTGTTGTTGGGGGTTCCTGCGGAAGCCTGCGGACTTCGCCGGTCAGCCTTTCAGCCCGTTCCGGGCCACATTCCACTCTCTCCTGGCCATTCCTCGCTCCGGCCTCGCTCCCTGGAACTGACCCGAAGTCCGCAAAGGCTGCAATTCAGACCTATACAGATCAAGGCGTTACGCACGGACGAATCAAGTGGTTTGATGAAAGTATCGCTTAGCGGAGCGAAATTACGTTTGGTTCGTCTGACCCTGTACCCATCGCTTGATACAAAGCCACACTGTCGGCCAGTCGTTGCGCCTGAGCCGCGGCCAGACCAATACGGGTCTGCTGCGCCTGCTGCTGGGCGATAAGCAGCTGCACGTAGCTGGCCGTACCGAGTTGGTATTGCCGCTCGACGGAACGCAGTGAACCATGCGCAGCCTCGTCGGCGGCGGCCAGCGCAGCCAGTGTCTGGGCGTCGTTCTCCGCCGCGCGCAGAGCGTCGGCAACATTACGCAGGGCTTCCAGTACAACGCCCTGGTAATTGGCTGCAGCAGCTTCAAAGGCGGCGAGTGCCGCGCGCTTTTCAGCTGGAAGTCCCGGATTGAACAATGGTTGGGTCAGTTGCCCGACCAGGCTCCACACCGCCGACCCGCTGCCGAACAAGGCACTGGTAGTGAGAGCCTGGCTGCCGAGGCTGGCGCTCAGATTGATCTGTGGATAGAGCTTGGCCACGGCAACGCCGTACTCGGCGTTGGCCGCGTGCAGCAAGGCTTCCGACGCCTGCACGTCCGGGCGGCGTCGGACCAGTTCGGACGGCACCACGAGGGGCAGTTCAGTGGGCAAGGTGAAGTCCGCCAAGCTGAATTCCGGGATACCTCCGGCACCCGGTGCACGACCGGCAAGCACGGCGAGTAGATGCTCGGTCTGCTGCATTTGTTTACGCAGCGTGGGCAGTTCGGCACGCGTCTGCTCCGCCTGGGTTTGCAGCGACAGCACCTCGTCAGGTGCAGCCTGTCCGAGGCAGACGCGTTCGCGGGCGATCTGCACTTGTTCCTCCTGGGCCCGCAGAATGGCGACCGTAGCCTCGATCTGGGCATCGAACTGCGCCCGCGTGATGGCGGCGGAGGCGATATTGCCCGCCAGGGTGAGACGCGCGGCATCCAGTTCATAGCGGCGGAAGTCCGCGCGAGCGGCCAGGGCCTCCAGTGCGCGGCGGTTCCCGCCGGCGAGATCGAGGTTGTAGCGCACGCCGACACTGGCGTTGTAGAGGCTGAATGTCCGCGCATCCCCCGCCTGGCCCAAGGCGCTTGGGCTCATGCGTTGACGTTGGGCGCCCAGACCCGTGTCCACCTGAGGGTAAAGCGTCGATCCGGCCTGCGCGGCATGGAGTTCTTGCGCCTGACGCAGCGTGGCGCGGGCGGCGGCGAGCGAGGGGCTGGCCGTGAGCGCCGTCTCGATCAGCACGTCGAGCTTGGGCGACCTGAAACTACGCCACCACTGGGCATCGACCGCCATGCCGGTGACGAGCCGCTGGGCTTCGCCCAACCTCGTCGGCGCGGAATCGGTCTGTGCGGCAACCGGCGTGACCGTATAGTCCACCACGTTTGGCGCGGCCGGACGCTTGAAGTCCGGTCCGACGGCACAACCACCAAGCAGGACAGCCAGAAGCATCCAAACAGTGCTGTTCGCTTTCATTACACCTCCTGGATTTGCTTCAATAGCTGAGCATCTTGAAGCCAGGGTCATTGAAATATTGGCCATAACGGTTCAGCGATTCGATCACCTTCACTGCCCCTTTGTGCGCCGTTCCGGCATTGGCGTGGTCGGACATCATTTCGGCACCGGACAGCAGCTCAGCGACGATGATGTGCAGTTGTGCGTCTGCGGCAGGAGGCAGCTTGCATTGCGCAACGATGCGCGAGACGGCGCTTTCGGTATTTCTCGCCAGCTCGTGGTAGCCGCCGAGCGCGATCTCGTTTGCATGTATGCCCTCCAGGTTACTGGCGAACAACTGGCGTAACTCGGTCATCGACTGGCGCAGCGGGGCGTCGGTTTCCCATTTCTTTCCCGCATTGAGTTGCAGCTCGGCCGGATGCTCGTCGTGAGGGTGGTGATGCTCCACTTCGGCAGCGAAGACCGGAGGCATCGAGAGCGCCAGCAATACGGTAGACACAAGAACGCTGTGTTTCATAAAAGTGACTCCTGGTTGCAAAAATTCCGGGGATGAGTGCTTACTGAAACCCCCGCCCTTCACCGGCCTCTTCATGGGTCACGCCATCGCGGATGTGGTAGATGCGCTTGAAGGTCGGGATGATCTTTTCGTCGTGGGTGACGACGATGATGGCCGTCTCGTACTTCTTCGCCATATCGTTGAGGATGCGGATGACAGCCATCGCGCGTTCAGAATCCAGGGGCGCGGTCGGCTCGTCGGCCAGGATCACCGGCGGGCGGTTGACGAGGCCGCGCGCGATGGCCACACGTTGTTGCTCGCCGCCGGAAAGTTGCGAGGGCATGGCCTTGGCGCGGTGCTGCACATCCAGTGCGGTGAGCAGATCGAGCGCACGCTGGCGCGCCTCGGCGTTGGGCACGCCGGCCAGCATCGGCAGCAGCGCCACGTTGTCGGTGACGTCGAGAAACGGGATCAGATAAGGCGCCTGGAACACGAAGCCGATCTTGTCGCGCCTCAAAGCGCGCAGGTCGGGCACTTTCCAGCCCTCGTCGTAAATGACTTCGTCACCCAATGTCATGCGCCCGGCAGTGGGGTCGATCACCGCCCCCAGGGACTTGAGCAAGGTGCTCTTGCCCGAGCCGGACGGCCCGATCAGGCCGACGACTTCGCCGGGCGCGACGTGCATATTTACGTTCTTCAAGGCCAGCACCGCCGTATCGCCTTCGCCGTAGCGCTTGGAAAGTCCTTCAATGTGAATGCCTTTTTCTGCCATCGTCAGCCTCCGATCGCTTCGGCCGGATCAACCTTGAGCGCCATGCGGATGGCGATGACGCTCGCCAGCGCACAGATCACAAGCACAGCGAAAAAGCCTGCGATGGAATCTTGCGGCATCAACAGCACATATTTGGGGAACAGCGGCGCCGCGAAGGTCGCGGTGATCTTGCCGACCGCGAACCCGATTACGCCGAGGGCAAGCGCCTGCTGCATGATCATCGCGGCGATGGTGCGGTTGCGGGTGCCGATGAGCTTCAGCACCGCGATTTCGCGGATCTTGTCCATGGTCAGCGTGTAGATGATGAAGGCGACGATGGCGGCGCTGACGATGGCGAGGATCGCCAGGAACATGCCGATCTGCTTGGCTGAGGTGGCGATCAGCTTGCCGATGAGGATGCCCTCCATCTGCGACCGGGTATAGACGGTCAGTCGCTTCCAGCGGCGGATGGATTCCGCCACCTCGTCCGGCGCCGCCCCCGCCCTGAGGCGCACGAGCACCGCATTCACATAGCTGTTGGTCGCCTGGGAGGCGATGACTGCGTCCAGCAAACCGGGTACGCCGGGGCGGTTGAAGGCGGGGTTGGCCTCGGTACGGCGGCGACTTTGCCAGATGGCGTCGTTGTCCTTGAGGAACTGGGCTTCCTGGGCATCCTTGAGGGGGATGAAGACCATCGGGTCGCCGCTGGAGGAGACCATGCGCCGGGTCAGCCCGACCACGGTGTATTGGTTGCGGCGAATCCGGATGTAGTCACCCAGCTTGAAGCCGGTAGCGATGTCGGCCACCGCCTCGTAATGTCCGCGGGTGATCTGGCGTCCCGCCACGAGATAGGGCGGCCAGCCGGGGGCACCCCATGCCTCGCCCGGCACGATGCCGACCACCATGGAGCGCACGTCCTGCTCGCCCTTCTTCACCTGCATGGTCAGATAGGTCACGTTGGCGGTGCGGGCCACCCCCGGCATGGCGAGGATGGTCCGGTACAGATCATCGTTGAGGCTGGAAGACTCTGCGTAGGGGCCGAGGGTGTCCTTCTGCACCACCCACAGATCGGCTCCGCTGTTGTCCAGCAGTGCCTTGCCGTCGTCCACCATGCCCCGGTAGACCCCGGCCATGACCAGGGTCACTCCGATGAGCAAACCCAGGCCGAAGCCGGTGAAGACAAACTTGCCCCAGGAATGCAGGATGTCGCGGCCGGCCAGGCTGATCATTTCAATGCCCCGGGGATTTGCTTTACCACGTGAATGCGGCTGTGCGGGCCGAGCGTCTTTTCGCTGTAGACCACGATCCGATCGCCGTCCTTGAGACCTTCAAGCACCTGCACACGGCCGTCGAGGTCCGCGCGCCCGAGCTTGATGGGAATAAAACTCGGCTCGCCATCGGTGATCTGCCAGACGCCCAGCTGATCACCCTGGCGCTGTACGGCAGCGTTGGGGATCACGAGTGTCGCCGCCAGCGCGGGCAGCTCAATCGTGATTTCGGCAAGCTCACCGATCGGCGGCAAGGGCGTAGGAACATTGTCGAAGACCACCTTGGCCAACGTCTCCTCGGTGACGGCATCCGCCTTCGGTTCCATCCGCAGTACCCGGCCTTTTAGACTCTGGCCATGACGCGAGCGCAGGACGATCTTTGCAGGCAGATCGGCGGCGAGGCCGGACGCGCTGATCTGGTCGAAGCGCACATTGACCCACAGGCTCTTCGGGTCGATCAATTCCACCACGGCCTGGCCGGCGACAATGGTCGTGCCCGGATCGGCATCGCGCAGGGTGACAAACCCATCGACCGGCGCAACCAGACGCAGATTACCCCGTTGCGCAACGAGGGCATCACGGTCGGAGCGGGTGCGGGCCAGGTCTTCCCGCGCGGCCGCGAGAGCGGCATCTGCAATCGCCAGTTCCTGTCGTTTTGTGACCAGAGCTTCCTCGCTAGCCGAGCGGGCGGCGAATAATTGTTCATAGCGCCGCGCCTGGGTTTCCGCAAAGGACTGCCTTGCCATGGCCTCGCGTATCGCTGCTTCCGCGCGCTTGAACGCCGCGTCCTGTGACCGAATCCGGTCATCGAGATCGACCGGATCCATTTCTCCGAGCACCTGGCTGGTCTTAACGCGATCCCCTACCTGGACATCCAGTCGTTTGATGCGTCCGGCATAGGTGGGACCAATCTTGTAGGTGTAACGCGCCTCGACTGTGCCGATGCCGAATAATTCGGGATGGATCGCCCGTGACTCGACCCTGGTTTCCGTTACGGCAACCGGGGCCAGGGGACCGGAGCGCAGGGCGACATAAACGAGTAGTACCAGGAGCGGAACGATGACGGCAATGAGCGCCAAGGTACGACGTTGTAAAGGCAAATTCTTCATTTCCCGCTCCCGATGCCGCGCCGATAAATTGCAAAAACGCGTGGCGCATCGCGGCGTATGCGCTGCACGTCGCCCGCCAGCAGCGATTGCATCACCAGGCCCTGAATGGTGCCTATAAAGAGTGTGGCCGCGGCTTCTGTATCCACGGTGGCCGACAATTCACCCGCCGCCTTCCCCTTCTCGAGGAGATGACTCAGGTGCTCGCCGTAGCGGTGTATCAGTGTCTGCGCCATGCGCTTCGGTGCCGTCAGTTCTGCGCGCTGCAACTCGCCGAAGAGCATGCGCGGCACGCCCGGGTGCTCAGAAACGAATTCGACGTGCGCCATGAACATGGCCTCAATAGCCTCCAGGGGAGAGGAGACGGAACTGGCGGCCTTTTCGACCCGGGAGAGCAGGCGATCCGCCACCCACTCCATGACCGCCTGCAGGATGGAGTCCTTGTTGGGAAAGTGCTTGAACAAAGCGCCCTGTGTCACGCCCATGTGCTTGGCGATCGCCGTCGTCGTGATCTCACTCGGATTCTGCGTGGCAGCGAGTTCCACCACGGATTCAACCGTCACGGCACGGCGCTCTTCGGCAGGTAGGTGTTTTGGGTGAGAGGACATGACCAACCCTTAACGTAAGTAACTTATTACTATCTTATCACTCGGAATTTGCCTGTCAACCCACAGATGCCTAATGCTTTGCTTGCTATCGGATATCGAAGACGATCATGCCGGCACGCTCCCGCTGCTCATCCCACAGCGCCGGCGGATCAACCGCCAGATCAAACAGCGTGATGTGATTCGGCAGCGCGTCGTCGAGGATGGCGGCGTGGAAAATGATGGTGTTTGCGTGCTCATTTCGACTCCGTAGTTGTCTTGTTGACGGGGTCTGTATGAACGCGCTGGTTGCCAGAGAAGCCAAGCTCAAACTCGCTCGCTTCGGTCCTGTTTGCGGACTCTTCAACGCCGGTGAAACGCAGGCGTGCCAGGCCGTTAGCCAGCAACGACGCGATCTCGTGGCGACGCTGTTCTGGCGTCATCCGCTCCGGTGGTAGATGGTTGATTTGATGCATTGGTGGCGGTCCTCTCGGTCAAACTCACATGCAGTGAAATTGTCCGGATGGACTGCCGCCGACACCATGAGGGAGTTTCGGAGTCGTGCGAACCGATGCGGGTTGCTGCGAAAAGCGGGACCCTTTCAGTTCGACAAATGACGGGCGAGGATCGTCTTCATCAACGAATTTCCGGGTTGGGTGCTGGCGATCATGTCCCGGATCTGCTCGTTGACCTGCTGGACTGGAACACCTACGTTCACCGCCGCCTGCGTGACTGCCGAATGAGCATCAAGCACATCTGCGCCGGTGATGTCGTAGCCATGGCCGAGAGAGATCCAGCGCAACGCGGCGAGACCTGCGGCGAGCGCTAATGCTGGCTGCTTCTCGGCGTAGTCACGGGCAGCGCGCGTCAGCGTGCGCGGATCGGTCGGACTGCGCGTGACCAGTTCGATCGCCACATCAAACAGGCCCGCATCCTTCCCGCAGCCACCAGCTGGGCATGCTCGCGGGCATCTGGGAAGAGGTAGGTATCCTCGGCCAGCCACTTGAAGCGCTCGATGACGAACCAGTCCTGACGCCACAAGATCATGAAGTTGCGACTGCGCAGATCATCCAGGTGCGACTCGAAGTCGCCACTGTTGTTGTCAATCGCGCGCTGCGCCGTCTTGACCAAGTTGTCGAAAGACGAGGCTTCGGTGGGTCTGGCGTGCTGGCGCACCACCTTGTCGAAGAAATCGACTGCCTTGTCCAGTTCTAGCTGGCGAATGTCCTTCAGATGCTCCTTGCGGGTCAGCGCCAGCAGCCGCTTGGCCTCTTGGACGTGATCCATCGCCTGCTTGGCCGTCTCTGGGTCGGCCTCGTCAGTCTTGATAGTGCTCGCTTGCTCGAGCTTCTCGCGGGCCTGCTCGAGACGTGGGTCATCGACCTTGGACGCCATCTCGTCGAGCCGCTGCAAGGTGTGGTCCGACTGTTCCTGGATGTTCTTCGCTTGGTTGGTGTAGTCGACCTTGCCTTCCTGGCTGGAGTAGAAGTTACGCCCGCTCTGGAACGACCCGCTGATTGAAGGGACTGAAACCTCCAGAACGATGTTGCCGGAGTCGAGCACTTCGTACTCGCAAATCAGCTCGGCACCGGCGGCAATGACACCGTCGTCGAAATCCGTTCCCTTGATCTCGAACATGCCGATGAATCGGTTATCGTTGATGGGGTCGGAGATGTCGCCCTCCCACAACTTGAACTTGATCGACCCAGCACTTCCAGCCTTGAGAGACTCACCTGCCTTGAAAGTCTTCTTGCCCTTCTTGGGCAGCTGATCGCCCTCCCGAACGAGATAGTCCAGGCTCAAACGACCGCCCACCTTGTCGCGCGCTTCCACGCCGACGGAATGCGATGCCGGGATCGCATCGATGCTAGCGGCGGTGCGTGCAATGACAATCTTGTCTTCACGCAGCGATACGGGCCCGCCGTTGGAATCGAACACAAACACCTTGAAGGTGTTGTCGCCAGGCTTGGTCAGGTTGAGTTCGATAGGTGTTGAAGCCGTCGCTGTCCTCGACATGGATTCGTTGCTGGTACAGCACGCCGCCGGTATCCACGCCGGCGTCGACCAGATGGACGGTGACGCCGCAGTGCTCGGCATCGTCATGGACCAGTGCCCAGTAGCCGCCGTGCACGCCACGGTAGCGTGGCGTGATGCCGGCATGGGTGTTGATGAAGGGGCGCTGGATGCACTCGATTACCTTGGGTGAAACGATCCGTGTGCCGTTCACGACCACGGCATCGGGGTCGAGCTTCCTGAGCAGGCGGCGCACCGCTGCCGCGTTGACGCTGTCCACCCGGTGGACGATATCCGCCGGCGGAGCGGCGGACTGCAAGCCATGGCGAAGGATCAGCTCGTCGCTGCGGCGGCGCTGGAGCCGCGCCAACAACCGGTTGAATGCAAGGAAGGCCAGTTGGCCGGCGACCGTGGGCCAACCCAGTCGACGCAGCCGGTTCCGGACCATGGCGCGGGCCGACGGCTTGCGCTCGACCACGACGGCGAGAACTTCCATCTCGCCCGCCAGTGCGTTGTACATGAACCAGGACGAGGGGCCGTCGCCGCACAGCATGACGATGCGTGGCATCCGCCGGTTCATCGTGCGGCCACGGCATCGGCGAGTTCGGTCATGCCCAGCGAGCGCATGCCGTCCTGTTGCCGCAGGTGTTCGAACTCTTCGATCACCCGCTCCAGGAAGCCCATGTTCTGGTCGGTGTCGACGCCGAAATTGTGCGGATGCCACCACAGGTGGAAAACCTCATGGCGCCGGGCGGCATGGCGCATGGCGCGCGTGATCCGGCGCAGCCGCATGCCATCCAGCCAGGCCAGCCGCGGATCGTACGGACGCAGGAAGCGGCTGGCCGGAACATCGAGCGGCAATCTTCCGGTGCGGCTTTCCAGCGTGTACGTGTGGTGTCCGCTGAGATTGACGTAGCTGTCGAGCAGGCGGCCCATGCGGCGCACGGCGTTCTGTCCGACATGATCGGTGGCGGCATACAGCCAGCCATGCTCGTTGCCGCGGTAGGCCGTGATGCCGTGTTCGGCCAGCACTTCCAGATAGCCGGGATTCCACTGGTTGCGGGGGAACACCAGGCTGCGCAGGACGATTCCCCGCGCCGCTGCGACGCGGACGGCTGCGGCGAGATCGGCCCTGAATGCCGCCACCGTCTGGCCGGCTTCGCGGCAGTAGTAATGCGAGAACGTGTGGCTGGCCACTTCCTGCCCCGGTGTCGCGGCGATCAGTTCGACCAGGTCGGGCGCGAAGTGGTAGCGCCCGTCGAGATCCGCCGACTGTTCCAGGTAGCGGTAGGGGCAAAGCGATCTGTTCGCGTAGCCGGGTCGCTCGGATGGGGCCGCCAACAGGGCGGCGTCGCGATCGCGGCAGAAAAGCAGGCCCACCGTTGCCCATGTGGCGTGGAGACGATGCCGCTCGAACAGATTCAACATGCGCGGAACGGCCTGTCGGACACCGTCCAGGCGAGCGCGGAACGCATCGAGGCGGCACGTGTCCCGCACGCCCCAATACAGCTCGAAGTCGATGGATATGGTGAATGTGCCGGCGTTCATTCCCATCTCCCTGCAGCCCGCTTCACTTCAATGAGCGCATCGGCTTCGCGGCGGCGCGAGTCCGTCGACTGCGATGGTTGTCTTGCGGCACATGCAGCGCGCGTCGCATTTCGACGGAGCTTCACGCTTGCGCGCGAGCAAACGCGATGCCGACTATGCCAAGGTATGCCGTGCATGGGCCGTGCATGTTCCTGTGCGGCGAGGCGGAGTCATCTCGAGTTAATGTGCAGTGTCGTTGTATGACACTCCACTTGCTTCAGTCTGCCGTGCACCTTGCCGCAGACACGCGTGCCATATGCGCGGCCACCATGCGTTTCGACCATCGCGTCGGCGCGTCGGATCGATGCTTCAAGCCAAGGCCTTGGCGCCTTGCTTCGCGGCCAAGCCCGAGCGGCAGAGAGGTTTTGCGGCCGAAATCCCGGGATCAATGGAGGATATGCATGTGAAACATCACCCAGCCAGCCAGTGCGCTGATCGTCAGGCAGACAAGAAGCCAGAATCCCCGGGAATTTTTTCCCCAGAACGGCTTGTTTTCATTGTTTTCCATGCTTCTCTGGTGTCCGTCGCGGTGGTCTGAACAGGCTGCCGGAATCCTGAATCGAAGCCAGTATCGTGCCAAACGAAAATGCTTGCACGTTCGGGCGGTGAATTTACGGTCGGATGTCGCAATTTGATCCGGCACGGGCGAGCGGCGACGGGCCACGTTGGCCTCGCATGCCGCCGCCGAGGATGCGGCGAGCAGGGCCGCCGGCGGCGCGTCGTCGGCATCGCACGCGTGATGGCGCAGCGAGTCAGCCAGAGACAAATTTGGTCAGCCGTATCTGGCCGGGCGTGGAGGATTCATCCGGCGCAGTCCGCGGCGTGGCGTTTGAAGGCCGGGTCGTCTTGCAAGGGTTTCGGCATCTTGAATGCCGGCGGAGAAAGGTGCGCATGACGGTGAATATGCATGCGCCGGTTTTGATCCGCAAATACATTCGATTTTGTTTTGAGCGACTCGTGGTCGATGGATCGATTGGGTGTATGGCCGCTAAACGCGGTTATCCATGGTGATGCTTCTTTCACGCCATCTGTGGCATGACAACAAATCCGTTTATTTCGGCATCTGGTTTTGCCGTAATTATCAATCGATCGGGTTTGGTTGGTCATTATCGAAAGGCATGTTTGCTTTTCGAGATGGCGATCGTGTGGCCGAAAGACACGAAGAGGACCTTTGATCATGAAAAAGACCTGCGCCTTTGTCATTCTCGGGTTCGCGCTGCTTGCCGGCGGCTGCGTGTGGTCGCCGGGACAGGAAATGTCCGAGAAGGGGCTGGTGCGCGGTACGCCCAGCGACAGCAGCGAGGTCCAGCTGGTGACGATCACGCCGCAATTGATGGCGGGAGACCATGCGCCGATGCTGAATGCGACGGTGCCGCAGGAGCTGTTGTCCTATCAGCCGGGGCCGTATCGCATCGGTCCGGGGGATTCGCTCTACATCACGGTCTGGGATCACCCGGAGCTGACGTCGCCGGCCGGCACGCAGCAGCAGACGGCCGCCAACGGGCGCCTGGTGCGTTCGGACGGCACGCTGTTCTATCCCTATATCGGCAGCATCAAGGTGGCGGGGATGACGATCGAGGAAGTGCGCCAGGCGATAGCGGGCAAGCTTGCGAAATACGTGGAGCACCCGCAGGTGGACGTCAGCATCGTCGGCTACAACAGCCAGCACGTGTTTCTCCAGGGAGCGTTCACGAAGACCGATCCGCAGTCGATCACCTCGGTTCCGTTGACCCTGGCGCAGGCGCTGGGAACGGCGACGATCAATCCCGATCAGGCCAACATGTCGGATCTGGTGCTCAATCGCGACGGCCAGAACTACCACCTCGACCTTGCCGCCCTGTACGACAGCCGGGGGCTGGCGAAGGACATCTACCTGAAGCCGGGCGACCGCCTGCTGCTGCCCTACAACGACTCCGAGGAGGTGTACGTGATGGGCGAGGTGATGCGCCCGCAGGCGGTCACCTTCAGGACGCTCCCCTACATCTCGCTGACCCAGGCGATCGGCCGCGTCGGTGGCCTCAACCCGGTCACCGCCAACGGCCGGGCGGTCTACGTGATACGCGGCGCGAACAATCTGCAGAACACCCCGGCCAAGGTCTTCCAGCTCGATGCCCGTTCGCCGGCGGCGTTCACGCTGGCGGACGATTTCAAGTTGAAGCCGGGCGACGTGGTGTTCGTCGGGGCGGCCGGCATCACCCGCTGGAACCGTTTCCTGAGCCAGTTGCTGCCTTCGGCGACCCTGGTTACCAGCGCGACCTCGGCCAATTACAGCGCGACGCACTGATCGGCGAACGTGTCATTTGCCATGCAATCACGGTCGAATCATCGGATGCGGGCCGATCCAGGCCGTGGAAGATATCGATCCGGCGGATCCGCGATTCGTGGGGCGAGGGCCTGCCAGGCTTTCGCCGCCCGCCGGTTGAACCACCCACATTCTTGAGCTCGCTCGGACCAGGGGGACCCGTTCGAGATCGGCGTCAGGCGGAGGTTCCATGCAGGAACTGCGGTTGGTCCTCGATGGCTTGGTTGCCGCATGCACGTCCGCGGCAGCCATCGTCGTGATGCGTCGGTTCGCCCTGGCGTTGGGCCTGGTGGACCACCCCGACCAACGCAAGCAGCATCTGGGCGACGTGCCGCTGGTGGGCGGCCTGGCGATTTTCACGGGGATGATCGCGGGCGTGGCCTGCTACGGCGCCCTGAACGGATTCGAGCGGAGCTTGCTCGCGACTGCCGCGGTGCTTGCCGTGCTGGGCGCGCTGGACGACCGCTTCGGCCTCAGCGTGCGCGATCGCCTGCTGATCCAGACCATCGCGATACTCACCGTGATCGCCAGCACCGGCGTCTACATCCACACGCTGGGGCACATCTTCGGCCATGACGTGGTGCTGGGCTGGTTGGGCGTGCCGATGACGGTGCTCGCGGTCATCGGCCTGGTGAATGCGTTCAACATGATGGACGGCATCGACGGCCTTGCCGGCAGCCTGACCCTGGTGAGCATTGCGGCCGTCATCCTGTTCGACTCTCCCACGCCACTGCGCGGGGTCGTCGCGTTGCTGGTCCTGCTGGCCGCGGCGACGCTGCCCTACCTGGCGGTCAACCTCGGCCTCGCGGGCGGCAAGGTTTTCCTGGGCGATGCGGGGAGCACGCTGGTCGGCTATCTGCTGGCGTGGGCGCTGATCCGCCTCAGCCAGCTGCCGCAGACGCACCTGTCGCCCGTCGACGTGCTGTGGTGCGTGGCGCTGCCGGTGTGCGACACGCTCGCGGTGATGCTTCGGCGCATGCGCGAAGGCCGCTCGCCGTTCCAGCCGGATCGCGGCCATATCCACCACATCCTGCTGCGCGCCGGCCTCGGGCCGCGGGCCACCCTGGCCGTGCTGGTGCTGCTCGCCGCCGGCCTTGCGTCGATCGGCGCGATCGTCAGCGGCGCGGCGCATTCGGCAGGGGCGAACCTCACGACGTTTTGCCTGATCCTGGGCATCTACATGGCGACGGTCATGCACGTGTGGCAGCGCCAGGAAGCGCGCCGGCAATCCAGTGTGCAGATCGACCCGGCGGGCGCCGGCCGGCCATCCGTCGCGGCGGACCTGGCCGCGACGGGACGGGCGGACAGGGGTAGGGCGAGCGGCAGCAAGACCGAGGCGTTCCGCTCGACCGGACAGCCGGATCGCCATTGATCGGGCGCGCGGCGACCCGCCGCCGCGCATCCGCGGGAGTTCAACGCCTGACTGCCGTTGCCTGGATGGCGATCACCGGATGCCCGTAAGCTCGATCGCTGCGCCATCCGCCACGCGTGTGATGGCGTCGGCGACGTCGTTGGCGTATTCGGCGGAGCGCTCCACCACCACGTGGCCCCGGGTGATGCGCATCGTCGTCGGGTCGCTGGTGCTTAGGAAGGACATCGCGGCGGCACCGGGTGCCGCGTGTGCGCTGCGCCTGATCCGGTTGCCGGAGATGATCACCGCGCCCATGCGCCGGCTGTGGTCGGGGGCGTTGCCTTCGGCGAAATCGATGCAGGAGCCGTGGATGTCGAGGAACAGGTTGCCCGCGCAGACCACGCCGTCGGCGCCGAGCACGCCGATCGCACCCATCTGCGGGCGGATGCCGATGAAGCTGTTGCCCGTGATCACCGTGTCGATCGCGTTTTCGCTGGTGCGGTAGGTGAAGGACCCCAGCCGGATCGCGTCGCCGCCCGGGCCCGCTCCCGGCGGCGAGCGCTGGAAGGTGCAGCCGCTGATCTGCGTGCCGCTCAAGCCGTTGACCGCGATGTCGACGCGCACCGAATTGAGGAAACGGCAGTTGAGCACGGCGAGGTTGTCGGCAACGTCCGCCGCGGTCTTGGGCTTTGTCGCGGAATCGATGCCCCAGTAGCAGTTCGTGAACTCGCAGTCCGACACCACCCAGTCGTGGATGTTGTCGCCGGTCTGGTGGCCGTTGAAGAACGTGATGCCGGCCGTGTTCACGGTGTCGATGTCGATGAACTTGCAGTGGCTGATCGCCACGTCGCGGTACACGCTCCAGTCGTGGTCGGGCTCGAAATCGATGCCGCCCACCGAGTGCGAGAGCTTCGCGTTGCCGATGTTGCGGAAGACGCAGCGCGCCACCGTCAGCCGGTCGCAGTCGATCACGGACAAGCCGTTGCGGTTGTCCTTGACCGCGCCGTCGAACACGCAGTCGCGCACGACGATGCGCTGGTTGTGGCGCTCGGTGCCGCGCAGCGTGCCCGACCCTACGTACATGCCGTCGCCGCGAAAGCCCTCGAACGTCACCCGCTCGACCGTCATGTCCGAGGTGGCGTTGACCGCGAGCAGGTAGAAGAACTGCTGGTAGCCGAACTCCGCCACGCGGCCGTTGAGCTTGAGGTCGTGCAGGTGGATGTTGCGCATGTTGTCGGCGACATCGGGCGTGCCGCCGTCGCGCACGTGGGTGGCGAGCATGAACTCGCAGGCCAGCGTGTCGTCGTGGGCGCGCAGTTCGCTGGCCGGCCCGTCGCCGTACAGCTCGAGATCCGACTTGAGCCGGAGTTGCTTCACGGGATAGATCCCGGCGGGCACGTAGACCTTGCCCTCGGCCCGCTCGATCGCCGCCTGAATGCCGCTGCTGCAATCGTAGGCGCTGCGGCCGGCGCGGATCGCGGCGTGTTCCCGCGCGGGCAGGAAATCCAGGACGTTCGTTGCTTGCGGTGAGGATGGCATGGCGTGGGTCACCGATGTCTGTGGAGCGGTTCGGCGCATGTCGCCGGCGCATCGCGCAATTCCGCATAGACCTCCAGCGTGCGCTGGATGACGATGCGTTCGTCGAACTGCGCCTGCGCCTTGAGGCGGGCCGCGGCGCCCAGCCGCTGCGCGAGCTCCGGGTCTCGCTGCAAGCGCCGGATCGCCTGCGCCAGCGCCGCGCCGTCGCCCTTGGGCACCAGCAGGCCGTCGACGCCGTCGGACACCACTTCGCGGCAGCCGGGCACGTCCGTGGTGATCAGCGGCAGGCCGCAGGCCGCCGCTTCGACCAAGGTGCGCGGCAAGCCCTCCCGGTGACTGGGCAGCACCACCACGTCGACCGTGGCGAGCAGGCCGGCCATGTCGTCGACATGGCCGAGCCAGGTGAGCAGGTCCTCCTCCACCCAGCCGCGTATCGTCGCCTCCGGCACGGCCGCGGGGTTGCCGGGGTCCGGTGTGCCGGCGAGCAGGGCATGGATCGCGCAGCCCTCCGCGCGCAGCTGGCGGAGCGCGGCGACGAACTCGGCCAGGCCCTTGTCCCACAGCAGCCGGCTGGCCAGCAGCACGCGCAGGCGTCCGTCGCCCGGCGCCGGCGTGCGCGTGATCGTCGCGAACTGCGCGCAGTTCACGCCCGAGCCGCGGATCAGGCGGATGTTCGCCTCGTCGACGAGCCGGGCCTGCCGGAACAGCGCGACGTCGTCCGCGTTCTGCAGGATCAGCCGCGCGCCGTCGCCGCCCAGCGCGAGCCGCAGCAGGCCGCGCACCACCGGCCGCAACAGCCGCGCCTTCAACTGCGCGCTGGTGAACACGTAGCCCATGCCGGCCACGGCATTCACCCGTGCGGGCACGCCGGCCAGTCGCGCCGCCAGCGAGCCGTACACGGCGCACTTGATGGTGAAGCCGTGCACCAGCGCGGGCCGCTCGCGCCGCAGCAGGCGGACGAGGTGCCACAGCAGCGCCGCCTCGCGCAGCGGATTGAGGCTGCGCCGCGCCATCGGCAGCGGCTCCCAGCGCAGGCCCAGCGCGCGCAGCTTGTCGCCATAAGGCCCCGCGGGGGAAATCAGCAGCACCTCGTAGCCCTGCCGCCGCAGCGCCAGCGCCAGCGCGCGGCGGAAGTTGTAGAGGTACCAGTCGGTGTTCGCGAACAACACGGCTTTCATGCGTTTGCCTCCAGCCAGGCCTGGAACATCAGCACGCTCCATAGCGGGTGCTGCCAGTTGCGCCGGCCGCGCAGGTGTTCCTGCCATTTCCGCCGGATCGGCGTCGGGTGGAAAAAGCCTTCGCGGCGCAGGCGGTTTTCGTCGAGCAGGGTTTCCGCCCAGTCGCGCAGCGGGCCGCGCAGCCAGCTGTCGAGCGGGATGGCGAAACCCATCTTGGGGCGCTCGATCAAGGCCTTGGGCACGTGCCGGTACAGCACCTGGCGCAGCAGCCACTTGCCTTCGCCGTCGCGGATCTTCTGCTGCAGCGGCACGCGCCACGCCAGTTCGACCACGCGATGGTCGAGCATCGGCACGCGGGTCTCCAGGCTGTTGGCCATCGCGGCGCGGTCGAGCTTCACCAGGATGTCGTCGGGCAGGTAACTCTGCGCGTCCATCGCCATCATCCACGGCGCCAGGCCGTCGGTGTCCGGCCAGGCATCGGGGTCGGTGAGCACGGTGCCGGGTTCGCGCGCGCCGATCACCACGCCGGCCGGGTGCTTCCACTGGCTGGCGAGCTGACGGAAGAAGTCGTGGCCGCTGGCCAGCGGCAGCACCTCGGCCAGCTTCTGCGCCTTGTCGCCCGGCGTGGCCAGTTGCCAGCGCTTGGGCAGCAGCGGGCTGGCAAGTTCGAAGCAGCGGTTCCAGGCGTGCGGCGACAGCGAGCGCAGCAGGCCGGCGCCGGCCACGCGCGCAAACCGCGGCAGGCGCTGCATCCGCTCCCAGGTCGTGCGCGCGCCGAGATAGCGGTTGTAGCCGCCGAACAGTTCGTCGCCGCCGTCGCCGCTCAGCGCCACCGTCACGTCGCGGCGGGTCAGCTGGCTGATCAGGAAGGTGGGAATCTGCGAGCTGTCGCTGAAGGGCTCGCAGTAGATCGCGGGCAGCTTCGGGATGACCGCCAGCGCATCGTCGGGGCGCACGTACAGCTCGGTGTGCTCGGTGCCGAGGTGCCGGGCCACCGCCTTGGCGTGCGCGGCCTCGTCGTAGCCGCTCTCGCCGAAGCCCATGGTGAAGGTGCGGATCGGGCGCGGGCTGCGTGCCTGCATCAGGGCCACCACCGTGCTGCTGTCGATGCCGCCGCTGAGGAACGCGCCCAGCGGCACGTCGGCCAGCATCTGCGCGCCGATGCTGGCGCCCAGCTGTTCCTCCAGCGCATCGATGGCTTCGTCGTCCGAACCGCGCAGCGGATTGTCGAGCCCGGCGCCGACGGCGTCGTTGTAGCGCCAGTACGCCACGGCGTGCGCGTTGCGCGGCGCATCGGCGGCAATGCGCAGCAAATGCCCGGGACGCAGCTTGAGCACGTCGCGATAGATGGAGTAGGGCGCGGGAATGCAGTCGTGGCGCAGCAGCAGCGTCAGCGCGTCGCGATCGACTTCCGCCCGGAACGCCGCATGCGCCTTCAGGGCCTTGAGTTCCGAGCCGAACAGCAGGGTGTTGCCCTGCCACGCGTAGTACAGCGGCTTCTCGCCCATGCGATCGCGTGCGAGCGTGAGCGCGCGCTGCTCGCGATCCCACAGCGCGAACGCGAACATGCCCACGCAGGCGTGCAGGGTCCGCTCGACGCCCCAGGCGGCGAAGCAGGCGAGCAGGGTCTCGGTATCCGCATGCCCGCGCCATGCCGGCGCCGCGCCTTCCGCGCACAGGCGTTGGCGCAGCTCGCGGTGGTTGTAGATCTCGCCGTTGAACGCCACGACGTAACGCCCGCAGGCCGAGAGCATGGGCTGGTGGCCGGCCGGCGAGAGGTCGAGGATGGACAGGCGCCGCTGCGCCAGCGCGATGCCCGCCGCTTCGTCGCACCACGCGCCGCTGTCGTCGGGGCCGCGATGAGTCAACCGTGCCGACATCGACTGCACCTGTGCCAGCAGCGCGTCGCGCGCGCCGCCGTGCAGCTGCCAGCATCCGGCCAGGCCGCACATCAGGGCCGCCCCGCGTCGTGCAGCACATCCGCCAGCCGCGAGGCCTGCACGCCCACGTTGTATTCGTGCTCGACGCAGGCGCGGCCGGCCCGGCCCATGCGCGCGCGCAGCGGGCGGCTCAGGATCAGCCGTTCCAGGTCGTCGCGCCACGCGGCCGCGCCGGTCGCCAAAAAGCCGTTCTCGCCGTGCCGCACGATGTCGAGGTTCGCGCCGACGGTGGAGGCGACTACCGGCAGGCCGCAGGCCATGTACTGGATGATCTTGTAGCCGCACTTGCCGCGCTCCCACGGACCGTCGCGCAGCGGCATGATGCCGATGTCCATCCGGGCCAGCGTGGCGGCCTCGCTGTCCTCGGACCAGGCCACCACCTCCGGTACCACGCGGCCGAATGCGCCGGCGACTTCCGTGCGCGGCCCGACCAGCAGCAGGCGGGCGCCGTGCCGGCTGCAGACCTGCTCCAGCACCTCGCGGTGGTCCAGCAGGTAGGCCTCGGTGGCCGGCGATCCGATCCAGCCGATCACCGGCGGCGCGGCGTCCGCGTGCTCCACCACCGCATAGCGTCGCGCGTCCACCACGGTCGGGATGACCTCGATCCGCGCCGCGCCGGCCTGCGCGGCGCGCGCGGCGAGGTAGCGGTTGCCCGCGATCACGCAGGCGGAGCCGCGCATCACGCGGTCGATCTTGCGGCCCAGCAGGTGCCGCACCAGCGGATTGGAGGACAGCTCGTACTTGTGGAACAGCGCATCGTCGTAGTCCACGACGTACGGACGGGCAGAGCGCGCCAGTACGGATTCCAGCCAGTGCGGCAGGTAGGGGAACAGCTCGCCCTCGATCCAGGCGAGATCGTGCGTGCCGCGGCGCAGGGTCTGCACGATGCGTCGGGCGCAGGATTGCCATGCGATGCAGCGGGCGGCCGCCGAGCGGTTGCCGTACAGGTTTTCCAGATAGGCGTCGGGGAACAGCGCCTGCACCTCGACATCGATGCCGCGCTCGCGCAGCAGCGGCAGGTACTGCAGGCTGCGCAACCGGGTGCTCGGACCCAGTCGCGAATACCTGGAGAACAGCAGCACCCGGAGCCTTCTCATGCCGGCGCCTTCCTCAGAGCCTGTTCACGATCTTCAAGCGCCCCGCGCCGGGAGCTGTTTGCGCGCAGGCCAAGGAAGAACGAAGGAGTGGACGTCGGTCCACGACTGAGTGATGACGCCGGGATGCGGGCAAACAGACCCGGCCCTTCGGGTTGTCATCGAGTGGCCGCCATGCGGCAGCGCGCGGCTTGGCCTGACAGCCAGTCAGGCCGGCGCCGCGCCCTACCACCTGACGACCACTCGATGACAACGCGGAGTGCTTGAAGATCATGAACAGGCTCTCAGGCAGTCCGGGTATTCGACGAACAGCGCCACCAGCGGGATCACGTACATCCACTGGAAGGCGAAGGCTTCGATGTAGGGGTTCGTGTTGGTGGCGAGCAGGGCGCAGACCAGGCCGCTGAACAGGAACTTGTGCTGCGGCGGCAGCCGGTGGCGATACGCCAGCCGCAGCACGCCGAGGATGTAGAGCAGGAACGGCAGCGCGTAAACCACCGTGCCGAGGATGCCCACGCGGTAGAGCGTGGCCAGCCACACCAGCTCGTAGCGCCACGGATGGATGGGGTCGCTGATGAAGGCGACGCCGACGCCGTGGCCGGAGCCGAAGCCGCCGTTGTCGAGAATGCCTCCGAACAGCGCATGGGCCATCTGCACGCGCGCGCTGCCGCCGCCCGAGGCGAGCTTGGCGGTGACGACATCCAGCACTGCGCCCAGGCTGATCTGCGTGTAGGCCTGCAGCAGGAACAGCGCGGTCGCCGTCGCCACCAGCACCGGCAGGCCGTAGCGGAGCGCGCGGGCGAACATCGAGCGCTGCAGGCGCGCGGTCGTGCGCGAGCTCAGCAGCAGGCCCAGCAGCCAGCCGATCGCCACCGCGAGGATCAGCGCCGAACGGCCGGAGGTGAGCGCGCAGACCAGCAGCGCCGCGAGCAGGAGCAGCCGCAGCAGCCGGCCGCGGATCAGCTCGGGCGAACTGAAGAAGCCGCCGCACAGGAAGATCAGCGAACCATACACGTGCATGGTGGCGCCGGAGAATCCCTCGCTCTGGTTGATGTTGGCGCCCTGGAAGAAGAACGCCACGGCTGCCGCGCCGTGCCGGAAATACAGGTAGAAGAACAGCGCGACGCTCACGGCGCAGAGCAGGCTGAGCAGGACGAACCAGCCGACCAGCCGCTCGGTCCCCAGCCGCCGCAACAGCGCCTCGGCGATCATCGTCCACAGGAACGGCGACACGATGTAGATCGCCACCACCTGGGCCAGCGCGACCAGCGACGCGCCGTGCATGCCGCCCACGATCATGTAGGCGATCGTCACGATCACCGTGCCGAGGTACAGCGCCAGCAACTGCCTGAGGCCGGCGCCGATGCGCAGCCCCGGCAGCGCCAGCAGGAACGCCAGCCCCATCGCCGCCGCGGTGGGGATCGGCAGGGAATTGGGGATGACCACGGCCAAGAGCAGCAGCAGGAACGCCGCGCCCAGGAACATGTGGCCCACGGTGAAGCGGTACTTGCGCACGTCCGGCAGTGCCGGCGGCGGCAGCAGCAGGTTCGCCGCAGCGCTCGGCGTGGGATCGTGGCCGGCGCTCATGGCTGCACCATCTCCGAGATCCAGCGGTCGAGCAGGCCGGCCTGCACGAGCTTGCTGTAGGGGCCGATGTCGCGCTGCGTGGCGGCGGCGCCCGGCGCCAGCGCAGCGCGCAGGGGCGCGGCGGCGGCCGCGCCCTCGCCGGTCAGCACGCTGCAGCCCGCGCCCGTCTCGGCGAGGATCGCGGTGGCCGCGTTGCACACGCCCGAGACGCAGACGATGTCCGCGCCCGCGGCGAGGTATTCGAACAGCTTGCCGGTGGCGCAACTGGCGCGCGAACCGGTCAGCAGCAGCAGCTTGTCGCAGCGTTGCATCAGGCGCAGCGCCAGCGTGCGCTCGACCGGCGCGAGCACGCCGACCGAAAAGCGCGCGCGTGCCAGCGTGGCCCGTTCCGCGGCGGTCAGCTCGCCGACGAACAGCAGGTGCTTGTCCGCCATGCTCGCGGGGACGGCGTTCAGCGCATCGACGAGGAAGTCGAGGCTGCGCGAGGCCGAGCCGTCGCTGGCGCCGATGCGCCCGAAATGCCCGATCAGCAGCGCGCCGGGCGGCACCTGCCGGGCAAGGATGGCGGCGACGCGCGGGTCCTCGCCGCCATCATTGTTCGCGGCGGCGAAGTCGGCCGGGTCGTAGCCGTTGGGCAGCACCGCCGCGGGTTTGCGCGGATAGCGCCGCTGGAAGTCGGCGACGAGCGGCGGGCTGACCGAGGTGACCAGGCCGGCGGCGGCCACCACGCGCGCCTCGATCAACCGGCGCAGCCACGTGCGCAGCCGGCCGGGCTTGCCCAGCGGCTCGAACACGAGCCCGTCGCGGAAATCCTGCAGGCAACCGATGCGGTGGCGGCGGGCCAGGCTGGCGGCGGCGACCAGGGCGTCGATCGGCGAATACGTGCCGATCGCCACGCAGCGTTCGCCCGCGGCGAGTCGTTCGGTGCACAGCCGGTCGGCCGCGGCCAGCGCCTGCACCAGCCAAGGCCGCCCGCGTCCCGCGTCCCCGGCCAGCAGGAACGGCAGCGGGCGCAGGAAGGCCGATGCCAGCGTCAGCAGCGAGTCCGCGGCGGTGGATTCGCTGCCCACGCAATGCCCGGACAACGGGACGAGGGTGATGTCCGCCGCCGACGGCGCCGTGGCCGCGGGCGCACCCGCGGCCGGCGTGCGCGCGAACACGTAGATCCGGTATTTCGCCGGGTCCAGGTATTTCAGCAGGCCCTTGAAGCGCTGCGCGGCGATGTTGCCGGACAGGTGATGCGCCGCGAAGACGAACAGGTTGATCTTCGTCATCGCGGCTGCCCCCGGGTTCGCACGGCGGCGCGTGGCGTGGTCGTGCTCATGCTCATGGCAGCGCATCCGGTTCCTCGTCGGGCTCCGCATAGGCGCGCTCCGACTTGAGCGCGTCGAGCAGCGCGCGGTACATGCCGTTCCATTCGTCGCGGAAGCACCAGAACACCACCGGCAACAGCGCGAACCAGAGCAGGCTGAAACGCACCGGCGCGCGCGGGCCGTACGCCAGCGTGGCGATGGAAAGACCCACGCCGGCAGTGACGAACGCATACAGCCGCGCGCGCGGGAACGAGCGCCAGACGTAGGCCGAGGCTTCGGTGCGCGCCACGAAGAAAACCAGGAACGCGATCGCGTTCGCCACCACCGCGCCGGCGGCACCATGCGCAGGCACCAGCCACACGCTGGCCGCGACATTGACCACCAGCCCCGCGACGGTCGACCACAAGGACAGCATCGAGCGGCGCGTGATGCCGATGCCGACGCAGGTCACTTCGGAGAGCGTGTACAGCAGCGGCTCGCCGATGCAGCACAGCATCAGGAACTTCACCTGGTGGTAGTGCGCGGGCAGGATGAAGTCGATCAGCCACGACAAGGCCCCGCTCAGCACCCAGATCGCGCAGACCACGGCCAGCGCCTGGTGGGCGACACGGTCGACCCGCCGCATGTCCACGCCGTGCGCCACCCACTTGTAGACCATCGGCGCCCACAGCACGGAGAAGATCGTCTGGAAGATCACGCCCACGCCGGCGAAACTCATCGAGACCGAATAGATCGCCAGCTCCGGCAGGGTGGACAGCGAGCGCAGGGCCAGCGTGCTGGTGGCATCCAGCCCCCAGTAGGCCACGCCGGCGAAGATCAGCGGCACGCCGTAGTCGAGCAGGCTGCGGATCTGGCCGCGGAACACCGGCGCGCGCAAGGCCGGGATCCATTCGCGCCAGGTGTTCCAGCTGTAGACGCACAGCACCGACAGCAGGGACGCGAGGTAGGCCGCTTCCAGCTTGCCGAACGTGCGCGTGAAGACCGGCAGCGCCAGCACCGCGACCGCCAGCAGCAGGATCACCTTGGGCAGGATCTGGCTGGCGGAGAACGCCATGCCGCGATCCTGCATGCGCAGGATCAGCGAGAGGAAGCGCGAGACGAAGCTCACCGCCACGCAGGCCACCAGCGTCCAGTAGTACGAAATGTGCCCGACGCCGAACAGCCAGTTGGCAAGGCGCTGGTCGATCGGCAGCGAAATCAGCATCGCCAGCAGCATCAGCGCCAGCCCCGGCACGAAGCAGGCTTTCAGCAGCGCGCCGCGGTCGCTCCATTCGTGGTACTCGCGCACGTAGGCGCGGTCGAGTCCCAGGTTGAACAGCAGCACGCCGAAAGACACCGCGATCTGCACGATGTTCAGGCGCCCCACGTCGGCGGGCGGGAAGACCCAGGCGATCGCCGGCACCGTCACCAGCCCGAGCGCGGCGGTGACGATGGGACCCAGTGCAAATGCGAGTACGGTTCGTATGTTCACCCGTCGACCTGTGTCGTTGTGCTCGTGTCGCGGTCACCGTCGTGCCGCCTGTCGCAGCGGCTGTGTCGTCGCGGGCAGCGGCCGTGCCGGTTCGCGTGCGCCGGCGGCGCCGATCGCGATGACGGTGGCGACGAAGTGGCGGTAATTGCGGGCGGCGTCGAAGCCGGACTCGATCGCCAGCCGCGCCTGCATGCGCAGGCGGTCGCGTTCGGGCGCGAAGGCGACCCGGGCCATCGCGTCGGCGATTTCCCGCGCATCGGGGCGCGCGCCCAGCAAGGCGCCGCAGCGGTCGGACACCAGGCTGGCGATGCCGCCCACGTCGGGCGCGACGGCCGGCACGCCCGCGCTCATCGCCTCCATGATGGAAACCGGCACGCCTTCGGATTCGCTGGCGTTGACCAGCAGGTCCACCGCGGTGTCGCGGTAATACGCCTTGACGGCGTGGTTGGACAACTCGCCGGCAAACGCCCAGGCGAGGTTGTCCAGGCCGGCCAGCTCCCGTTGCGCCAGCGCCTCGATCTGCTCCAGCAAGGGGCCGCCGCCGATGTGCGTCCAGCGCATGCCGATGTCCGGATGGCGCCGGGCGAGCAGCGCCATGGCCTCGACGATCCGGTCCAGCCGCTTCACCGGCAGGCAGTAGGAAACCGACACCACGTGCAGGCAGCCGGCCGGGCTGGGGCGTGCGAGCGCGGCGGCCAGCGGCACGCCGAGCGGACTGATGCGGAGGGTTTCCTGCGGCGCGCGGTAGGTCTGCCGAAGGTAACGGCGCGCCTCGCGCGACGTTGCATAGATCGCGTCGAAGCCGTTGATGAATTGCCGCTTGAGTGGCATATAGCCGTGCTCGCGGCGTGCCTCGTACAGATCGTAACCGTGCACACGGGAGACGACCTTGCGCACCGCGCCGGCTTTCTTGGCGAGCACGGCGGCGCAGGCCTGCGTCTCGTTCCAGTAGCAATAGGCCACGTCGATGCGGCCGTGGGCGCTGGCATGGCGCCGCAGTTGCGCGGCCTGTTCGAGCACCTTGGACACGTGCAGCAGCGCGCGGACGGCGGTGGACGCATGCAGCTTCCGCGCGCGCCGCAGCTGGCCAAGCTCGCGCCAGAGGATCGCGCAGCCCAGCGCGCGCAGCACGAACCACAGCCGCGTGGACTTGGCATGGCGCGCCATGCCGAGGTCGACCGCGATGCCCGCGGGCAGCGGGCGCGGCGTGCCCGCGGCCAGCGCCGGCAGCAGGGTCACCTCGACGTCGGTGCGTGCGGCCCAGTAGCCGATCTCGTCCTCGATGAACTGCTCGCCGGGGAGGTAGGGATAGGCGTTGGTGAGGATGGCGATCTTCATGGCTGCGCCTCCGCCATGCCTGCGACGATGATGTCGGTCACGCGGTCCTGGTAGACGGCGTGGTCGACCTTGAATGGCACGCTGACCTTGTAGCAGCCCACCGTGGCGAGGCTCTTCGCCAGCACGCGTCGCCAGTTCGCGGTCACTTCCGCCATGGTCAGCATCGCGGGGCGCGCGGTGGCCAGCGCGTTGTATTCCTCCCAGTAGAGATGGTCGTGGAAGATGCTGTATTCGGCGCTGATGACGGCGATCGTCATCTCGACCGCGCTGGCTGGATCCAGCGCGGACACGCGGATCTCCGGCACGTCCTCGCACACCACGTAGTACAGGCAGGACAGTGGCGCCGAAGCGGATTCCACGCGGCGGTACAGCCGGTCAGGCGACATCTTGCGCCGCACGCTGGCGGAGTTCAGGCGGTTCCTGATGTTGAAGTGAGCGCGGTCGATCCAGCCGCGTCCGGCGAGGATCTCGCTCTTCATCGTGTTGCCGATGCAGTTGTAGCCGTAGATCTTCGGCCACGCCATGTTGCCGTTGACGCGGGCGGTGTCGGACAGCACCACGATGTCGTCGCTGACGAAGCCGACATCCGCGTTGCGCCGCAGCGCGAGCATGGCCGACGACTTGCCGACGCCGCCGGTGCCGGCGAGCAGGCAGGCGTTGCCGGCGATCGTCACGGACGCGGCGTGGATCGGCACCACGTCCTTGAAGAAGTACACCGACGGCACCAGCACGAACTCGTGCAGGATCTGCTCGAATGTCTCGGCTTCGCGCGAATACTCCATCGACAGCAGGCGGTGCACGGTGCGCCGGAGGCCGTGCCGCGGCTTGATGACGGCTTCCACTTCCAGCCGCTCGCCGCCGCTGCGCTCCCAGTAGACGTCGACCCGGGGGAACGAAGTCAGCATCCCGTGCGCGTAGCTCTTGTGCACCTTGGGGTTGATCGAGGCCGGCGCGTGTGCGCTGGCGGCGCGGCCGATGCGGATGTTCACCGCGGGCTCTTGCGCGCCGGCATCCGCGTACAGGCTCAGGCTTTCCGCGAGCAGCGGCTGCAGCTCCGGGTCGCCGGAAAACGCGTAGCACTTGCCGAAGATGATCTTCTTCATGCCGTGCTCGTCCGTTGCGATGGCTGCCGGATCGAAGCCAGCGCCGCAGCCAGCGCGTCGACGATGGCCGCTTGCTGGCTGGCCGCGAGATAGGGCGACATCGGCAGGCTGAGGACCTGTTCCGCGGCGGCCTCGCACGCCGGCAGGCGCGCGCCGTGGTCGGCCACCGCCGGCTGCCGGCTGAGCGGCAGCGGGTAGTGCACCGCGGTGGGGATGCCGGCTTCCTTCAGCCGCGCCTGCACGGCGTCGCGCTCGGGCACCCGGATCGTGTACTGCGCCCATGCGCTGCGGTTGTGCGCCTCGACGCAGGGCGCGAGCGCGGGATCGATCGTGGCGAGCAGCCGGCCGTAGGCCTGCGCCACCTGCTGGCGCAGCGCGATCTCCTCGTCGAGGAGGTCGAGCTTGGGCAGCAGGATCGCGGCCTGCAGCGTGTCGAGCCGGCTGTTCACGCCCACGCGCACGTGGTGGTAGCGCCGGTCCTGGCCGTGCCGGGCGATCTGGCGCACGACGCGGGCCAGTTCCGCGTCGTCGGTGAGGATGGCGCCGCCGTCGCCGTAGCAGCCCAGCGGCTTGGTGGGGAAGAAGCTGGTGCAGGCGAGCGTGCCGAGGCTGCCGCTGCGGCGCCCCTTGTAGCTGGCGCCGAAGCTCTGCGCCGCATCCTCGATGACCGGGATGCCGTGGCGCGCGGCGATCGCGCCGATCGCGTCGAAGTCGGCGCACTGGCCGTACAGCGAGACCGGGATGATCGCGCGGGTGCGCGGCGTGATCGCCGCCGCCAGCAGATTCGGGTCGAGGTTGCAGGTGCGCGGGTCGATGTCCACGTACACCGGGGTGGCGCCGAGCAGGGCAGTGGTTTCGGCGGTGGCGACATAGCTGAAACCCGGCGTGATCACCTCGTCGTCGGGGCCGATGCCGAGCGCCATCTGGGCGATCTGCAGCGCATCGGTGCCGTTCGCCACCGACACGCAATGCGCCACGCCCGCGTAGGCGGCCAGCCGTTCCTCCAGCTCGCCCACTTCCGGGCCGAGGATGTACTGGCCATGCGCCAGCACGCGCGCGATGCCCGCGTCGAGGCGATCCCTGATGCGGGCCTGCTGCGCCTTGAGGTCGATGAAGTCGATCATGCGCGGGCGTCCTGCCTGTGCAGCGTGTTGCCGGCCAGCACGTAGCGGCTGCCGGTGTGGGCGCAGACGGCTTCGGCGTGGCCTTCCAGCGGCAGGTCGAGCTGCTCGCCGAATTCGCTCATCCAGCCGATCTGCCGCGCCGGCACACCCACCACCAGCGCATACGCCGGCACGTCGCGGTTGACGACCGCGCCGGCGCCCACGAACGCGAATTCGCCGATGGTGACGCCGCAGACGATGGTGCAGTTCGCGCCCAGCGTGGCGCCGCGCCCGACCACGGTGTCGCGGTACTCGTCCTTGCGCGCGATCAGCGAGCGCGGGTTGTAGACGTTGGTGAACACCATGCTGGGGCCGCAGAACACGCCTTCCTCCAGCGTCACGTTGTCGTACACCGAGACGTTGTTCTGGATCTTGCAGCGGTCGCCGATCACCACCTTGTTGCCCACGAACACGTTCTGGCCGAGCGAGACCTCGCGGCCGATGCGCGCGCCGGCGCAGACGTGCACGAAGTGCCAGATGCGCGAGCCCGCGCCGATCCGGGCGCCTTCGTCGACGATGGCGGAAGGGTGCTGGTAGTGGTCCATGCTTAGAGCCTGTTCAATGTCTCCGCGTGGCCCGCGCCGGGAGCTGTTTGCGCGCAGGCCAAGGAAGAACGAAGGAGTGGACGTCCGTCCACGACTGAGTGATGACGCCGGGATGCGGGCAAACAGCCCCGGCCCGAAGGGTTGCCCTCGAATGGCCGCCATGCGGCAGCGCGCGGCTTGACCCGCCAGCCAGGCAGGTGCTGCGCCACGCGCCACCGCCTGACGGCCATTCGAGGACAACGCGAGCTACGTGGAGACATTGAACAGGCTCTCTACCGCCGTTGCAGGAAGGGATGGCTGTCGCTCGCAGCGGCCGCGACGTTGCCGGTGCGGATCGCGGCCACGGTCTCGATCGCGACGCGGTTTTCCTCCAGGCCGAAGCCCCGGCCCGCGAGGATCTCCTCGTAGCTGCGGTCGTGCAGGTCGGCGAAGCCGCCGGAGAACTCGATCTCCTCGCCGTCCACGGTGATCGAGCGGTAGGTGCGCTGCCCGCCGTCGCGCAAGGCGGCGGGCACGTCCTCGATGTCCACCGACAGGAACCAGCGCACGCGGGCGTGCTCGTATTCCAGGTAGCCGGCGGCCTTGGTCTCGCTGTGCAGGTGCACCTGGTTGATCTGCAGCGCGCCGAAGATGTAGTGCAGCATGTCGAAGAAGTGCACGCCGATGTTGGTGGCGATGCCGCCGGACTTCTTCGGGTCGCCTTTCCAGCTCTGCAGGTACCAGTGGCCGCGCGAGGTGACGTAGGCGAGGTCCACCTCGTGCTTGGTCTTGTGCTGCCCCTGCCGCACCCGCTCGCGCAGGGCGACGATCGCCGGATGCAGGCGCAGCTGCAGGATGGTGTTGACGCGCTTGCCGGTCTCGCGCTCGATTTCGCGCAGGCCGTCGATGTTCCAGGGATTGAGCACCAGCGGCTTCTCGCAGATCGCGTGCGCGCCGGAGCGCAGGGCGAAGCGCATGTGCGAGTCGTGCAGGTAGTTCGGCGAACAGATCGAGACGTAGTCGATCTGCTCGCCATGGCCGGCGCGCCGGCGCAGGTCGACGTGCCGGTCGAAGCGCTCGAACTCGGTGAAGAAGTCGGCGTCGGGGAAGTGGCTGTCGATGATGCCGACCGAATCGTTCGGGTCGAACGCGGCCAGCAACCGGTTGCCGGTGGCCTTGATCGCCTGCATGTGGCGCGGCGCGATGTAGCCGGCGGCGCCGATCAGGGCGAAGTTCTTCGGCAAGATGGTCATGGGAACGGCTCCTGCTCCTGCGCGGCCATGGCCGGCTGTCGGGGGATGGCTGGTACCGGTTTGCGTGTTGCGCTCGTGGCCGGCGCCCGTCACCCGGTGTCCTTGCCGACGCCGTAGTAGGCATAGGAGTAGTAGCCGCTGCTGCGCTTCTCCACGGCGTTGAAGATCGCGCCCTTGAGCGGGATGTTGTTCTGCTCGAAACGCTGCCTGGCCAGCGCGATCTCGCGCGCCTGATTGAGCCCGAAGCGCACCACCAGCAGGGCGGTGCCGGCCTGGTGGCCGATGATGGCGGCGTCGGTCACCGCGAGGATCGGCGGGGTGTCGATGATGACCAGGTCGAACAGCTTGCGCACGTGGTCGAGCAGGGTGGAGAAGCGCGCGTTCATCAGCAGCTCGGCCGGGTTCGGCGGGATCTTGCCGCGGCCGATGAAATACAGGTTCCTGGACGAAGCGATCGGGTGCGCCGCCGCATCCAGGTCGACCTGGCCCGAGATCAGCTCGGACAGGCCGGCCTCGGCCGGGCGGCCCACGATCTTGTGCAGCGTGCCCATGCGCATGTCGCCGTCGATCAGCAGCACGCGCTGGTTGCCTTGGGCGACCAGCGTGGCGAGGTTGGCGGAGACGAAGGTCTTGCCGACGTCCGGGCTGGAGCCGGTAATCATCAGCACGTTGTTCTTCGCCTCGAGGCGGGCGAAATGCAGGCTGGTGCGCAGGCTGCGCAAGGCCTCGGTGGCCATGTCCGCCGGCGCGTCCATCACCAGCAGGCGCTGCTTGCCGTGGCCGCGCACGTGCTTGTCGTGCAGCGCGCGCTCGCGCAGGCTGATCGGGATGGAGGCATACACGGGCAGGCCGAGGTTCTCGATGACGGCGGGGTCCTCGATGCCGCGGTTGAGCGCCTGCCGGACGAACACGCACAGCAGCGCCACGAAGCCGCCGAGGAACGCGCTGCCGAGCACCACGATGGTCTTCTTCGGCCAGATCGGCTGGGTCAGGTCCACCGCCGACTTGTCGATGATCCGCACGTTGCCCACCGTGCCGGCGCGGGCGATGTCCAGCTGCTGCGCCTGGTTGAGCAGGCCGGTGTAGGTGTCGTTGTTCACCTGCACGTCGCGGGTCAGCTTCAACAGCTCCTGCTGGGTGTTCGGCAGGTTGCCGACCTGCTTGTCGATCGCGGCCTTTTTCGCTTCAAGCTGGCCGATCTGCTGCATCAGGGCCTTGTACGCCGGATGCGCCGGCGTGTACTGGCGCTGCATGTCCGCCTGCTGCAGGCGCAGCTGCTGCAGGTTGGTCTGGATCGCCACCGACTGGTTCAGCAGGCTCTGCGTCTGCATGCTGATGTCGACCGAACCCGCCTTGAGCTGATAGGCATTGAGCGCGGAGGTGGCCTGTTCCAGCTGCCTGCGCACCTTGGGCAACTGCTCGCGGACGAACTGCAGGCTGTTCGCCGCTTCCGCGGAATTGCGCTCCACGTCCTGGCGCACGTAGAGCTCGCCGACCTGGCCCAGCACGTTCGCCGCCAGCACCGGGTCGGTGTTGGCGTAGCTCATGTCGAGGATGCCGGAATCCTTGGCCTGCTCGTTGACCTTGATCGCCTTGCGCAGGCGGTTGGTCACGGTCAGTCGGCGATGGCGGAACACGCGGAAGTGCGTGCCCGGATTGGCGGCCAAGGCCGCGACCTGGATCGTCACGCCGCGGCCGCTGGCGGATTGCCCGACCTTGCCGCTGACCAGCACGTCGTCGTTCCGGTCCACCAGCACGTAGCCGCCATGCTCGCCGGCGATCAGGGTCAGCGGCTTGTCCAGCAGGCTGTCGGGCACGTCCAGCTGGAAGATGTCCAGCTTCGCGCCGCCCCAGTCGTAGCCGGGCATGCCGAACCACGGTGCGGCCACCTGGCCGCGATGGTGCGCAGCGTAGTAGCGGGCGATGAAGTTGCCGAACACGGGAAAGCGCTCCGGGCTGCTTTCGATCGTGAGCTTGAGCTTGTCGACCACGGCGCCGACCACCATGCGCGAGGTGATCAGGGCGGACTGGGTGGATGCTTCGGGATCCGACGCGCCCAGGGTCTGGCTGAGCGCGCTCAGGCCGGGCAGGTCCGGGACTTTCTGCTCCACCTGCGCCGTCGAAGTGGCCTGATAGACCGGCGTGGCCGCGATGGCATAGACAATGCCGATCACCACGAACAGCGCGGTAATGCGCACGATGAACCACTTGTGATCGCGCAGCGTACCGAGCAATTCGCCGAGGTCGATTTCGTTGTCGCGTTGCAGTGGAGTCAGAGTGCCGGTCATGGGAATTGCCATCTCCTGACGTGAAAACTTGTGTCACAGATAAAGCCGCCAGCTGTCGACCCCCTTTGCGATCATTTCGTGAACGTATTCGAATGCCGTGCGACTTTGCCGATAGGGATCGGGGATATCCGCTCCATTCATCCATTTGTCGAACAGGTAGACCTTGCCGCGCGTTTCGGGCGCCAGTTGCATCATCGCTTCGACCTGGCTCTGTTCCATGCCGAGCACCAGGTCGGCTTCGCGCAGCATCGATGGCGTCAGCTGGCGGGCACGATGCCGCGTACCGTCGATGCCGTTTTCAGCCAGCAGTTGCAGGGCGGTCGCATCCATGGGCCTGCCCGCGGGCGCGCAAAGCCCTGCGCTGCTGAATGCAACACGGTGCGATTGCATGCGGTGCCGGAACAGATACTCGGCCGTAGGGCTGCGGCAGACATTACCCATGCAGACGATCAGTATCCGTTCGAACACAGCGGCGTCATGCTCCCGTATCCCGAATCGATGTCGATCCATGGATGCCAGAAATGGCGGTATCGGCCTCCTGTCGGATTTCAGGAAAACCCGCAACGAACGGGTTTCGTGGCCCTGTTTTGAACGTGTATAGCTGCCTCACGAAGAGGCTCAATGGCAAGTGGCATGCAGGCGGCGGGCCTGCTTGTTATCTCGCCTCCGGCATGGTGCAAAGCGATGGTCGCGTCGAATACGCGCCGGAGACGGTTTATCGATCTTCGGATCGAAAAGGGGTATCGATCATTGCACGTCCGGATTGCCTGTCAGTGAACAAGAGCAAAATGCGCCAATTCATGGATGTGAGTCGCTTGCATTTCACGTTGCCTTGGCTGGATTGACGAGATCATCGGCAATTTGCTTTGACAGATTTCGCAAATCCATGGCGTGCGAACTTGCGCCGGAATTCATCCGCCGGTAACCCCGCCGATCCCATGCTCGGCGCTCCAAACCAACGCGGGAGGTCGTCATGGGAATTCTGGATACCCTGGGTGAAGTCGCCGGTGCCGTGGCGGCGGTCGAGGGCGCGGAAAAGCTCGATCCGAATGCGGGCCTGCTGACCAAAGGCCTCGCGGCCGTCGCCGGCTTCAAGGGCGCGGAAGCGCTGGAATCGGCGCTCGGCAAGAAGAAGGAGGAGGCCGCCGACGCGGACGCAGCGCCCGCCGACGACAGCCAGTCCTGAGCTTCACCGTCACCGTATGCAAGGGCCATCCATCGGGTGGCCCTTTTGGCTGTGAGGATTACGGCACGTCCCGTGCGCCATCGTCGTGTGGAGCGGCCGGCTTCAGCCGTTCGTCGCGTGTTGCGCGCAGCTCGCGGCGCGCGTCTGCAGCAGTTCGCGTTCGCGCGCATTGCGGGTGAGCGCGGCGGCGCGTTCGAATTCCGTGCGGGCTTCGCCGTGGCGCTCGAGTTTTTCCAGCAGGTCGCCGCGCACGGCGGGCAGCAGGTGGTAGTTCGCCAGCAGCGGTTCGTCGCGCAGCGCGTCGACGAGCGCGAGGCCGGCAGCCGGACCGCTGGCCATCGCCACCGCCACCGCGCGGTTGAGTTCCACCACCGGCGAGGGCGCCACGGCGGCAAGCGTGGCGTACAGCGCGGCGATGCGGTTCCAGTCGGTTTGTTCCGCGCTGGCAGCGCGCGCGTGGCAGGCGGCGATCGCGGCCTGCAAGGTGTATGGCTCCGCCTCGCCGCCGAGTTGGCGCGCGCGCTCCAGCGCCGCGAGGCCGCGCTGGATCAGCAGCCGGTCCCAGCGCGCGCGGTTCTGATCCAGCAGCCGGATCGGTTCGCCGTCCGGGCCGCTGCGCGCGTGCATGCGCGAGGCCTGCAGCTCCATCAGCGCAAGCAGGCCGAACACCGGCGCCTGCCGCGGCATCAGCCCGGCGAGGATGCGGCCCAGCCGCAGCGCCTCCTCGCACAGCGCGGGGCGCATCCAGTCGTCGCCGGCGGTGGCGGTGTAGCCCTCGTTGAATACCAGGTAGATCACGCCGAGCACGGCGTCGAGCCGCTCGGCCAGTTCCTCGCCGCGCGGCACCTCGAATGGCACCTGCTTGTCGGCCAGCGTGCGTTTGGCGCGCACGATGCGCTGCGCGATGGTGGGTTCGGGCTGCAGGAAGGCGCGGGCGATCTCGGCGGTGCTGAGGCCGCCGAGCAGGCGCAGGGTGAGCGCCACCCGCGATTCGGCGGGCAGCGCGGGATGGCAGGCGGTGAAGATCAGGCGCAGCAGATCGTCGCCGATGTCGTCGTCCAGCATGGCGTCGAAACGGGGCATGGCATCGGCCTGTTCGGCCTCCAGCTCGCGGGCGATCTCCTCGTGCTTGCGCTCCATCAGCTGATGGCGGCGCAGGCGGTCGATCGCGCGGTGTTTCGCGGTGGTCATCAGCCAGGCGCCGGGGTTGTCCGGCACGCCGGTCTGCGGCCACTGTTCCAGCGCGGTCACCAGCGCGTCCTGCGCCAGTTCCTCGGCCAGGCCCACGTCGCGCAGCATGCGCGCGAGCCCGGCGATGATCCGCGCCGATTCGATCCGCCAGATGGCTTCGATGCTGCGATGGGTGTCGGTCGCCGTCATGGCGCCCGATCAGACCATCATCGTTTCGTGGCGGCAAGTGGAGCAGCCACGACGCGGAATCCAACGGCGAAGCGCGTCGCGGTCTATCCGCTCTTCAAGGCTCCGGCGGCCTTGTAGGTGCCGAGGATGACGCCGGACGGCATCGCTTTCGTGCCGACGAGCTCGAATGCGCGTGGCGGGGTGCCGTGCGCAAAGAAGCGCTTGCCCGTGCCCAGCAGCACCGGATAGACCACCAGCAGCATGTCGTCCGCCAGCCCGTGTTCGAGCAGCGTCGAGGTCAGCGTGGAGCTGCCCCACAGGATGAGGTCCGGGCCGTCCTGCGACTTGATGCGGCGCACGTCCGCGACGAGGTCCGGCCCCAGCCCCTCGTACGGCCCCCATGCGAGGCTTTCCGGCCGGTGGGTGGCGACGTACTTGGTGGCCGCATTGAGCGCGTCCGCCATCGGGCTGCTCGGCGCCTTGGGCCAGAAGCCCGACCACAGGTCGTAGGTGCGGCGGCCGAGCAGCAGGTCGAAGCGCCCGCCGTGCGCGGCGAAGAGTTCGTCGCGGCCCGCGGGCGTGCGATAGGGCGCGGTCCAGTCGGCGTAGGGGAAGCCGTCTTCGCCGGAGGCCTGGATCACGCCGTCCAGCGAGATGTGTTCCATGATCCTGAGCTTGCGCATGGCAGTCTCCGTTGTCGGGGAAATGGGTCGTCACTGCGCAGGCGGACAGTTGACCATCCACGGCACCCCGTAGCGGTCCACCAGCATGCCGAAACGCGCGGACCAGAACGTCTCGCCGATCGGCATCTCCACCTTGCCGCCTTCGACCAGCGCGTTGAAGATGCGCTCGGCCTCCGCCGGCGTATCGACCTGGATCGAGACCGAACAGCCATGGATCGGCTTGTACGGACCCATCGACGACATCGCGTCCGAGGCCATCAGCATCTGGTCGCCCACTTCCAGCCGGACGTGCATCACTTTGTCGCGCATCTCCGGCGGTATCTGCATCTCCGGTGGCGCCTCGCTGAAGCGCGAGAGTTGGGCGATCTTGCCGCCGAGGCAGCGGGCGTAGAACTCGAAGGCTGCTTCGGCATTGCCGTCGAGGATGAGGTAGGCGACGAGTTGCATGGCGGTTCTCCGTGGGTTGAACAGCGGATCAATGACGCTGGTCGATCTGCGCGCGCAGGCGTTCTTCCCGCGCGCGCAGTTCGGGCGTGAGCGTGTCGCCGAAGTCCTCGGCCTCGTACAGCGGGCGAATCTCCACCTCGGTGCCGCCGTCGAACGGGGCGCGCTTCAGCCACTCGATCGCCTCGGCCAGCGACTTCACCTGCCACAGCCAGAAGCCGGCGACCAGTTCCTTGCTCTCGGCGAACGGGCCGTCGATCACCGTGCGCTGCTTGCCGTCGAAGCGCACGCGCGCGCCGCTGGAACTGGGCTTCAGCCCGTCGCCGGCCAGCATCACGCCAGCCTTCACCAGCTCCTCGTTGTACTTGCCCATCGCCTCGAACAGCGCGGTGTCCGGCAGCACGCCGGCTTCGCTGTCGCGGTCCGCCTTGACTATCACCATGCATCGCATCGTCGTCTCTCCGGTAGGGCGGGGCGGGTGGCCCCGGTGGCGTTCTCATCGGTGCGACGAACGGCGATGTGCGGGATCGACATCGGGCGGGCGGATTTTTTTGCGACCACCATCCTTGGCGGTCGCCCTGCGGGCCATCGCCGACGCGATGTCATGTCGCTCCCGGCGATTTTTTGCGGTGGGCCGCACCCGCCATGACGCGCCCTCGACATCGCGGCGCAGGCGCGGGAGTAGGCTGGGCGCTCCGCATCGGGAGGGTCGCCTCATGTCGCGTCGAATCCGCAAGCTGCTGATCGTGCTGGTCGCGTCACTGTTGCCCGGCCTGGCCGTCGCCGCGCCAGCCCCCGCGTCGTCCACCAGTGCGGCCGCCTTGCAGCAGGCCGTGGACGGCAGCTGGCGTTCCGCCGCGAACAAGGCGCGCGACCGCTACCGCCACCCGGTCGAGACGCTGCAGTTCTTCGGCATTCGCCCGGACATGACCGTGGTGGAGCTGGCGCCGGGCGGCGGCTGGTATACCGAGATCCTCGCGCCGTTCCTGCGCGAGCACGGCCATCTGGTCGAGGCGCCGTCGCCGTCGCCTGCGTTCATGAAACGGATGCAGGCCGATCCGGCGGTGTTCGGCCACTTCGCGCAGGTGCTGCCGTTCAAGCCGCCGGCGCAGGTCGCGCTCGGCGCGCCGGGTTCGGCCGACATGGTGCTCACCTTCCGCAACACCCACGACTGGCTCAACCGCAACCCCGAGGCGCTGGCTGCGGTGTTCAAGGCCGCCTACGACGTGCTCAAGCCCGGCGGCGTGTTCGGCATCACCGAGCACCGCGCCCGGCCGTTCGCCGATGCGCAGGAAAGCAGCAAGGCGCTGCACCGCCTGCCCGAGGACTACCTGATCGAGCTGGGCCTGAAGACCGGCTTCCGCCTCGGCGGCGTGTCCCAGGTCAACGCGAACCCGAAGGACCCCGAGGACATCAACATCCACCACCTGCCGCCCGACCTCGCCGGCCCGGCGGGCGAACACGCGGCGATGCAGGCGATCGGCGAGTCGGACCGGATGACGCTGCGCTTCGTGAAGCCTTGAGGCCGGCGATGTGGAGTCGGCGTAGCGCGCGCGGCTCCGCGCGTCGTCAGGACGCGCGGTTGTGCGAGCGCATGGTGCGCTGCTTCTCGATCTGCCAGTCGCGCTGCTTCTCGGTGTCGCGCTTGTCGTGCTCCTGCTTGCCGCGCGCCAGGCCGACTTCCACCTTGACCTTGCCGTTCTTCCAGTACATCGCGGTGGGCACCAGGGTGTAGCCCTTGCGCTCCACCGCGCCGATCAGCTGGTCGATCTCCTTGCGGTGCAGGAGCAGCTTGCGCGTGCGGCGGTCCTCGGCGATCACGTGGGTGGAAGCGCTGATCAGCGGCGGGATCGAGGCGCCGACCAGGAAGATCTCGCCCTTGATCACGATCGCGTAGCCGTCGCCGAAGTTGATCCGCCCCGCGCGCAGCGCCTTCAGTTCCCAGCCCTGCAGCGCGATGCCGGCCTCGTAGCGCTGGTCGATGTGGTACTCGAAGCGCGCGCGCTTGTTCAGCGCGATGGTGCCGGTGCCCTTGGTGGTGTCCTTGTCCTTGCTCTTGGCCATGTCCGCTAAACTTCGGGCCTCTGGGCGGCCGCGTTGCCTGTCGCCCATCGAAGCGACGCGCTCTTCTTAAAGTACATCCAGGAATGGATGCCCGTTTGATCTTCGCATTCAGGGACGAATGCAAAGGACATATTGTGATCGAGATACGCCGCAGCGCGCTGGTGCGCCACACGCCGGAACAGATGTTCGATCTGGTCGACGGGGTGGAAGCATACCCAAAGCGCTTCCCCTGGTGCTCGTCGGCCACCGTGATCGAGCGCGCCGACAACGTGCTGGTGGCGCGGCTCGACCTGCATTTCGCGGGCCTCAAGCACAGCTTCACCACGCGCAACACCGCCGAGCGGCCGCGGCGCATCGACATCCGCCTGGTCGACGGCCCGTTTCGCTCGCTGGACGGCCTGTGGAGCTTCACCGCGTTGGGCGAGGACGGCTGCAAGGTGGCGCTGGAGCTGGACTTCGACTACGCGGGGAGGATCGGCGGCAGCGTGCTCAAGCTCGGTTTCCAGGGCCTCGCCAACCGCATGGTGGACGATTTCTGCCGCGCCGCGGACCAGCTGTATGGCTGAGCCGGCGATCGCGGTGGAAGTGCTGCACGCCGGCGTGCAAGGTGTGTGGCGCCGTCGCGTTGTGCTGCCGGTCGGCAGCACCGCGCTGCAGGCGGTGGAGGCCGCGGGAGGCTTGAGGGAACTGCCGGCGGAAGTGCTGGAACCGCTGCGGCTGGGCATCCATGCGCGCCGGATCGAAGCGGACCAAGTGCTGCGCGACGGCGACCGGGTGGAAATCTACCGGCCGCTGGCGCTGGATCCGATGGCCGCACGCCGGCGCCGCGCCGGCAAGGGCTGAGAGCCTGTTCACGATCTCCGCATAGCCCGCGTTGCCTTGCCGTGGCCGTCAGGTGGTGGCGCGTGGCGCAGCGCCTGCCTGGCTGGCAGGTCAAGCCGCGCGCTGCCGCATGGCGGCCACGGCAAGGCAACCCGCAGGGCCGGGGCTGTTTGCCCGCATTCCTGCGTCATCACTCAGTCGTGGACGGACGTCCACTCCTTCGTTCTTCCTTGGCCTGCGCGCAAACAGCCCCCGGCGCGGGCCATGTGGAGATCGTGAACAGGCTCTATACGCGTCAGTGGTTGTTGCTGCCGGCATCGCCGCCGGAATCCTTGTCGTCCTTGCCCTTGATGTCCTTGTCGCCCTTCGCCTCGTCGACCGGGTAGTCGACGTGGTACTTCTTGCTCTCCTTGAGCAGGTTCTTGTTGTTCTCCAGGAACGGGCTGCCCTCGACCCGCGCCAGCGTGTCGTTGTCGAAGTACAGGCTCATCGTGCTGACCTGCATCGGGCCGCCGCGGTGCGAGTAGGTGGAGACGTAGTCCCAGCGGCTCTGGTCGAACGGCGTGGACACCGACGGCGTGCCCACCAGCAGCAGCACCTGGCGCTTGGTCAGGCCGGGCTTGAGCTGATCTACCGCCTTCTGGTCGATGGTCTTGTCGAGCAGGTTGCCCTGGCGCACGTCCGGCGTGTAGACCAGATGGCAGCCGGAAACGGCAAGCGCCAGCAAGGCGACAACCGGCAGGGAAATCAGCTTTGGCATGCGTGCTGCGTCCAGATCGTGAAGGTGTCGGATGATACACTACCGGTTCGACCGCGCCGCGCCGGCTGGAGGTACCGCGATGGAACAGGAAACCCAGGAACTGCGCCGGGTCGGTCTCAAGGTGACCCACCCGCGCATGCGCATCCTGCAGATCTTCGACGAGGAGGAGAGCAAGCACCTCACCGCCGAGGACGTCTACAAGCTGCTGCTCGCCCACCAGGAAGACATCGGCCTGGCGACGGTGTACCGCGTGCTGACCCAGTTCGAGGCCGCGGGCATCCTCGTCAAGCACAACTTCGAGGGCGGCCAGGCCGTCTACGAGCTCGACCGCGGCCGTCACCACGACCACATGATCGACGTGGACAGCGGCAAGGTGATCGAGTTCGTCAGCGAGGAGATCGAGCGCCTGCAGCACGAGATCGCCGCCCGCCACGGCTACGTGATCGAGGACCACAGCCTGGTGCTGTACGTGCGCCCCAGGCAGCGCACGCGCAAGGGCTGAACCCGGCGGCCCGGGCAGGCGTCGAAGCGCGATTCGCGGGCGCAAAAAAATCGCGAGGAAGGACTCCTGTCCACCTCGCGATTGCCTCGGTACCTGACTGGACGTCCGGCAGGGGCGAGTTGCTCGCTCGGGCCGTGCGCGTCCAAGGTAACGACCAGATGGCGTCCTGCCATCTCTCCGGAGTCGCCGTCCCCACGAGGACTCCGGTACGCCATCTCACGATGGCGGCTCCCCCACATCGATGAATGGATCGTAACGAAGCCTTTACGATCTGGATATCGGAAAATTTCCTAGATACCCCGATTCGTGACCGGCGATTCGATGTTGCTGCGCAGCAATACGCGCAGGTGCACGCCGCGCAGCACCGGGCGCAGCCGGAACAGTCCGCCCAGCGAGGTGACCCGGTCGCGCATGCCCTGCAGGCCACGGCCGCCGCGCGGCAGGCGCTCGGGCAGGCCGATGCCGTTGTCGCGCAGGTCGAGCAGGGCCAGCGCCGTGCCATGGCGTTCGCCGATGCGCAGGCGCAGGCGGAATTCGCTGGCCTGGGCGTGCTTGACGGTGTTGGTGGCGCTTTCCTGCGTCAGCCGGTAGATGGTGGTGCGGGTGTCGTCGTCGAGCAGGCGCGGGTCGCCGCGCAGCTCGGTGTGGTAGCTGATGCCCGCGGCGTTCAGCAGGTCGCGGATCGGGCCCTCGTCCAGCGCGCGCAGCAGGCCGAATTCGTCCAGCACGGCGGGGCGCAGATCGTCCAGCAGCCGGTGCAGGGCGCGGCGCATGTGGGCGAGGATGCCGTTGATCGAGCTGCCGATGTCCTCCAGCCCGGCCTGCTGCAGGCGCGCCTGCGCCAGCTTCACGTGGGTCTGGATCGCGGTGATGTTCTGGCCCAGCTCGTCGTGCAGCTCGGCGGCGAGGTGGCGGCGCTGGTTCTCGTCGGCCTGCAGGTTGCCGCGGGCGGCGGCGCGCAGCTGCCGCGCCAGCTGGTCCAGCCGCCGGTTGACCGCGGCCAGGTGGGTGTTCTGCTCGGCCACCCGCAGCTTGCTGCGGCGCAGGGCGTCGGTGGCCGAGCCGAGCATCAGCGTGCCGGTGCCGGCCACGGCCAGGAACAGGTAGCCGGCCGCCGAGGGCTCGCGGCCCAGCCGCAGGTCCAGCACCGTCATGCCGAGGCAGGAGACGATCATCGCCAGGCTGGCGCCGCGCCAGCCGTGGCGGAAGGCGAAGAACAGCACCGGCGCCAGCGACAGCGCGCGGGCGAACTGCGGCTGCGCGGTGGCCCGCTCGGACAGCAGCAACAGGATCGCCATCGCCGGCAGCATCACCTGCAGGCCGTCCAGCAGCAGGCCGGCCAGGGCGCGGCGATCGGGCGGCGCGCGCAGCAGCAACACCATCACCGGCACCACCAGCAGCACGCCGAGGTAGCCGCCCAGCAGTTCGTCGCCGAGCATGCGGATCAGCGCGTCATGCGCCGCGGCGGTGTGGATCACGGTGAGCAGGCCCGCATCCGCCGCGCTGGTGGAGAGCACCACCAGGATCGCGGCCAGCAGCAGGCGGGCGGTTTCCTGCGGGTTGTACAGGTTGGCGCCCGCATGGGGATTGAGCCGGCGCAGCAACCACAGGCCGGCCGCGGTCACCAGCGGTTCGGGCAGCTCGCCGAGGAAGTAGCCGCGCCAGCCCATCGGCAGTCCGTCGTGCAGGCTCATGCCGGCGGAGGCGAGCAGTTCCGCCCCGATCAGCCAGCCCCAGCTGCGCATGGGCAGCAACAGCAGCGCGCCGAAGCGCAGGCCGTAGGGCAGCATCCAGTACGGCTGCGCGCTGGGCCACAGCAGCAGCCACAGCAGCAGGTAGAGCGCGCCGAGCAGCGGGCCGGAACGCAGTGGGCGAAACGATTTCGAGCGCATCCGCGGATGGTACATGCGCGCCCCGGGGGCGTCCGCCGCCGATGCGCACGCCGGCCGCGGCACTGTGTACAGTAAGCGCATGTACAGCATCGTCCTGGTCGATGACCACGCCATCGTGCGCGAAGGCTTCAAGCGGCTGATCGGGCTGGAGCCCGACTTCAGGGTGGTGGGCGAGTGCCGCAGCGCCGACGACGCGGTGGAGGCGGTGGGCCAGCACCGCCCCGACCTGGTGGCGCTGGACCTGTCCCTGCCCGACGGCAGCGGCCTGCCGCTGATCGAGCATCTGCGCAGCGTGGCGCCGGACACGCGCATCGTGGTGCTGAGCATGCACGACGGCGAGCCCTACGTGTCCGAGGCGCTGCGCCGCGGCGCCAGCGGCTACGTGACCAAGGGCGTGGCGCCGGAGGAACTGGTGGCCGGGCTGCGCGCGGTGATGCAGAACGAGCAGTTCCTGAGTTCCGACCTGCGCCAGCGCCGCGCGGAGCAGCCCGAATCCGCGCTCGATCCGCTGCACCGGCTCACCGCGCGCGAGCACGAGGTGTTCCTGCTCCTGGCCTGCGGCCGCACGCCCAAGCAGGTGGCGGCCGAGCTCGGCATCGGCCAGAAGACCGTCTACATCCACCGCGCCAGCGTGATGGGCAAGCTCAACGCGGGTTCGGAACTGGAGCTGTACCGCATGGCCAGCGAACGCGGGCTGCTACCGGCGAGCGGCTGATCTTCGCGGGCTAGGCCTGCGCCCGTTCCAGCATCTGCTTCGCGTGGGCGCGCGTTTCGCGGGTGATCTCCACGCCGCCCAGCATGCGCGCCAGCTCGTCGCGGCGGCCCTCGGCATTCAAGGCCTGGATCCGGGTGCGGGTGTGGCCGCCGTCGCTGTGCTTGCTCACGTACAGGTGCGCGTGGCCCTGCGCGGCGACCTGGGGCAGGTGGGTGACGCACAGCACCTGGCGCTGGCCGCCGAGCGCGCGCAGCTTCTGGCCCACCACTTCGGCCACCGCGCCGCCGATGCCGCTGTCCACCTCATCGAACACCATCGTGCCCACGCTGTCCTTGCCCAGCGTGGCGACCTCGATCGCCAAGCTGATGCGCGCCAGTTCGCCACCGGAGGCTACCTTGCGCAGCGCGCGTGGCGGCTGGCCGGGGTTGGCGCTGACCAGCAGCTCGCAGCGTTCGCGGCCCTGCGGATCGGGGTCCTCGCCTTCGGCTGGTTCCAGCTCGACCTTGAGCACGCCGCCGGCCATGCCCAGTTCCGCCATCAGCGCGCTGACTTCCTTGCCCAGCTTGTCCGCGGCCTTGCGGCGCGACTTGCCCAACTGGTCGGCGGCCTGCGCGTAGTCGGCGCGCGCGCGTTCGCGCTGGGCGGCGAGTTGTTCCAGCGCCTCGCCGGCGCCTTCCAGCTCGGCCAGTTCGGTGCGCAGCGCGGCGGCCTGGTCGTGCAGTTCGGCGACTGGCAGGCGATGGCGGCGGCCCAGCTCGTGCAGGTGGGCGAGGTGGGCGTCGACTTCGGCGAAACGCTCGGGGTCGAGGTCCACGTCCTGCGCGTAGCGGCCCAGCGTGTCGGCTGCCTCGCCGAGCTGGATCGCGGCGTTGTCCAGCAGCTCCAGCGCGGGGTTCAGCGCCTCGTCCAGCGTCGCCAGCTTGCCCAGTTCGGCGTGCGCGCGGCCCAGCGCGCGGCGCAGCGCGAATTCGCTGTCGCCGTCGAGCAGCTCGACCACCCCGGCGGCGCCTTCGGCGAGCCGGCCGGCGTTGGCGAGGCGCTTGTGGCTGGCTTCCAGTTCGGCCAATTCGGCCGGCGGCAGCGTCCAGCGTTCGAGTTCCTCCAGCTCGTGGCGCAGCAGTTCCAGCCGCTGCTCGCGATCCTCGCCGCCGCTGAGGCGACGGATGCGCGCGCCCAGCTCGCGCCATTGCGTGGCCAGCTCGCGCACCTGCGTGGCCAGCGCTTCGTGGCCGGCATGGGCGTCGAGCAGGGCGAGCTGGTGGGCGCGCGAGAGCAGGGCCTGGTGCTCGTGCTGGCCGTGGATTTCCACCAGCAGGGTGGCCAGCTCGGCGAGCTGGCCGGCGCTGGCGGGGCGGCCGTTGATCCAGGCGCGCGAGCTGCCCTCGGCGCGGATCACCCGGCGCAGCTGGCAGGCGGTGCCGTCGTCCAGTTCCTCCTGCGCCAGCCAGGCGCGGGCCTCGGGCAGGGCGGCGAGGTCGAACTCGGCGGACAGCTCCGCGCGGTCGCTGCCCGCGCGCACCATGCCGCTGTCGGCGCGCGCGCCAGCGAGCAGCAGCAGCGCGTCGACCAACAGCGACTTGCCGGCGCCGGTTTCGCCGCTGACCACGGTGAGGCCGGCGCCGAAATCGACTTCGGCATGTTCGACGACGGCGAATTGGCGGACGTGGAGCGAGGTGAGCATGGCGGGCTGGCGGCAGTCCGGATGGGGCGGGTGATTGTAGCGGCAGGCCTGCCGCTACAATCGACGGGTCGGCTTGCATGGCGGGCCGGCAGACCCTATCTCCTTGTCGTCTCATCCGCTGCTACAGACGCATGTCCCTACGCCAAGACCACGAACTCGATGCGCGCACGCGGCGCCTGCTGCGCAGCCTGATCGCGCAGTACCTGGTCGACGGCGAGCCGGTGGGTTCGCGCACGCTGTCGCGCTCGTCGGGGCTGGACGTGAGCCCGGCCACGATCCGCAACATCATGGCCGACCTGGAAGAGGCCGGCCTGGTCGCCTCGCCGCACACCTCGGCGGGGCGCATCCCCACGCCGCGCGGGCTGCGCCTGTTCGTGGACAGCCTGATCGAGCTGCAGCCGCTGCCGCACGAGGAAATGGTCCGCCTGCAGCGCGAGCTGCCGCCGGGGCAGGCGACCACGCGCGACCTGCTCGGCAACGCCTCGGCCCTGCTCTCGGCGATGACCCATTTCGCCGGCGTGGTGACGGTGCCGCGGCAGGCGGATTTCCCGCTGCGCCACATCGATTTCGTGCCGCTGCCCGACGCGCGCGTGCTGGTGATCCTGGTGTTCTCCGACAACCAGGTGCAGAACCGCGTGGTGCAGCTGAGCAAGCCGCTGGACGGCCGCGAGCTGGAGCAGGCGGCGAACTACATCAACACGCACTTCGCCGGCCTGCGCGTGGACGACATCCGCGCCCACCTGCTGGCCGAGCTGCGTGCCGCGGGCAGCGAGCTGAACCGGCTGGTGGCGAACGCCACCGAGCTGGCCACCGCCTCGTTCGCGCCGCAGGGCGGCGGCGAGGACGTGCTGGTCAGCGGCCAGACCAACCTGATGGGCTACGCCGAGCTGGCCGACCTGGCGCGCCTGCGCGAGCTGTTCGAGGCGTTCCAGCAGAAGAACGAGCTGTTGCAGCTGATGGAAGTGTGTGCACGGGCGCCCGGCGTGCGCCTGTTCATCGGCGAGGAATCGGGCTTCGCGGCGCTGGACGGCTGCAGCGTGGTCACCGCCAGTTACGGCGTGCAGGGGCGCGTGCTGGGCGCGGTGGGCGTGATCGGCCCCACGCGGATGGCCTACGAGCGGGTGATCCCGGTGGTGCAGGCCACCGCCGGCCTGCTCAGCGACGCCTTGAATCGCGTGGCGACGGCCTCATAGAGGCCACGGGAGGCGGGGACACCCGCAAGTATTGGAGCGGTCGGCCACACAGGCCGGCCATGGACGAGGTTTGGAGTCATTCATGCAGAACAACGATCCGCACGCGTCGCCGGTGCCTGACGTCGACGCCGCCGCCGAGGCTGCCAACGCCGACCTGGAGGCGCTCAAGGCCCGCGTGGCCGAGCTGGAGGCCAGCAACACCGAGCTGCGCGAGACCGTGCTGCGCGAGAAGGCCGAGATCGAGAACCAGCGCCGCCGCCTGCACCGCGACCTGGAGCAGGCCCGCCGCTTTGCCAACGAGAAGCTGCTGAACGAGCTGCTGCCGGTATTCGACGGGCTGGAGAGCGGGCTGGCGGTGGAGACCGCCGACGTGGCGGCGATGCGCGAGGGCCTGGGCCTCACCCTGAAGTCGCTGCTCAAGGTGGGCGAGAACCACGGCCTGGCGCAGGTCGACCCCGTGGGCCAGCCGCTGGATCCGGAGCGTCACCACGCGGTGAGCATGGTCGAGGCGCCCGGCGCGGCGGCCGGCACCGTGGTCAGCGTGCTGCAGAAGGGCTACGTGCTGAACGACCGCCTGCTGCGCCCGGCGCTGGTCGCCGTGGCGAAGGACTGAGCCGCGCGGCGCTGAACGCGACACATCCGGAGCCCCGTCGGCATTGATTCGCCGCACGCGGGCCCCATCTGGAAAACCATTGCGCGGTCGTGGGGCCGCATACGAGATTCGGGAGCACTACACATGGGCAAGATCATCGGCATCGACCTGGGCACCACCAACTCCTGCGTGTCCGTGATGGACGGCAGCGCCACCAAGGTCATCGAGAACTCGGAAGGCGACCGCACCACGCCCTCCATCGTGGCCTTCAGCAAGGACGGCGAAGTGCTGGTCGGCGCGCCGGCCAAGCGCCAGAGCGTGACCAACCCCAAGAACACCTTCTATGCGGTGAAGCGCCTGATCGGCCGCAAGTTCACCGACGCCGAGGTGCAGAAGGACCTGCACATCGTGCCCTACGGCATCGTCGCGAACGACAACGGCGACGCCTGGGTGCAGACCGCCGACGGCAAGAAGATGGCGCCGCCGGAGATCTCGGCGAAGGTGCTGATGAAGATGAAGAAGACCGCCGAGGACTATCTCGGCGAGGCCGTCACCGAGGCCGTGATCACGGTGCCCGCCTACTTCAACGACAGCCAGCGCCAGGCCACCAAGGACGCCGGCCGCATCGCCGGCCTGGAAGTGAAGCGCATCATCAACGAGCCGACCGCGGCCGCGCTGGCCTATGGCCTCGACAAGAAGGGCGGCGACCGCAAGATCGCGGTGTACGACCTGGGCGGCGGCACCTTCGACGTCTCGATCATCGAGATCGCCGAGGTCGACGGCGAGAAGCAGTTCGAGGTGCTGGCCACCAACGGCGACACCTTCCTCGGCGGCGAAGACTTCGACATGCGCGTGATCGACTACCTGGTCGAGGAGTTCCAGAAGGACCAGGGCATCGACCTGCGCAAGGATCCGCTCGCCCTGCAGCGCCTGAAGGACGCCGCCGAGCGCGCCAAGATCGAGCTGTCCTCCAGCCACCAGACCGAGGTGAACCTGCCCTATGTCACGGCGGACGCGAGCGGCCCGAAGCACCTCAACATCAAGCTCACCCGCGCCAAGCTGGAAGCGCTGGTGGAAGACCTGGTCAAGCGCACCATCGAGCCGTGCCGCACCGCGCTCAACGACGCCGGCCTGCGCGTGTCCGACATCGACGAGGTGATCCTGGTCGGCGGCCAGACCCGCATGCCCAAGGTGCAGGAGTCTGTGAAGGACTTCTTCGGCAAGGAGCCGCGCAAGGACGTCAACCCGGACGAGGCCGTGGCCGTGGGTGCGGCGATCCAGGGCGGCGTGCTGGGCGGTTCGGTCAAGGACGTGCTGCTGCTCGACGTCACCCCGCTGTCGCTGGGCATCGAGACCATGGGCGGCGTGATGACCAAGCTGATCGAGAAGAACACCACGGTGCCGACCAAGGCCGCGCAGGTGTTCTCCACCGCCGACGACAACCAGACCGCGGTGACCGTGCACGTGCTGCAGGGCGAGCGCGAGCGCGCGAACGCGAACAAGTCGCTGGGCAAGTTCGACCTCAGCGGTATCGACCCGGCGCCGCGCGGCATGCCGCAGATCGAGGTGACCTTCGACATCGACGCGAACGGCATCCTGCACGTGTCAGCCAAGGACAAGAAGACCGGCAAGGAACAGAAGATCGAGATCAAGGCCGGTTCGGGCCTCTCCGAGGAGGAGATCGCCCGCATGGTGGCCGACGCCGAGGCGAACAAGGAAGAGGACAAGAAGTTCCACGAGCTGGTGGGCACGCGCAACAAGGCCGATCAGCTGGTGCACGCCACCCGCAACGCGCTGAAGGAACACGGCGACAAGGTCGGCGCGCAGATCGGCAGCATCGAGGAGGCGTTGTCCGAGCTGGAGAAGGTCAAGGACGGCGACGACAAGGCGCAGATCGAGGCCAAGATCACCAAGCTGGAGCAGGCTGCGCAGGCGCTGTACGCCGCGGCCCAGGGCCAGGGCGGCCCGGCCGACGCCGGCGCGCAGGCCGGCCCGCACGGCTCGGCGCAGCCCGACGACGTGGTGGACGCCGAGTTCACCGAGGTCAAGGACGGCAAGAAGTAAGGTTGTATCGACCCGGAACGAGCGCCGCGCAAGCGGCGCTCGTTTTCCTGTTTATGGGGGAAGTGTATGGACAAGGGACGGTTGGAAGCGTTCAGCGACGGCGTGCTGGCGATCATCATCACCATCATGGTGCTGGAGCTGAAGGTGCCGCACGGCGCAAGCTGGAGCGTGCTGGCCGCGCAGTGGCCGGCGCTGCTCAGCTACGTGCTCAGCTTCGTCTACGTGGGCATCTACTGGAACAACCACCATCACTTCCTGCATGCGGCGGCGAAGGTCAACGGCGCCTCGTTGTGGGCGAACCTGCACCTGCTGTTCTGGCTGTCGCTGATGCCGGTGGCCACCGGCTGGATGGGCGAGAACGAGTTCGCGGCGCTGCCGGTGGCGGTGTACGGCGCGGTGCTGCTGATGTGCGCGCTGGCCTGGCAGCCGTTCCAGCGCAGCCTGATCACGGCCAACGGCGGCAGGGATTCCCTGCTGGCGCAGGCGGTGGGTGCGGACTGGAAAGGCTGGTTCGCCGTCGCCATGTATCTGGGTGGCATCCTGCTGGCGTTCGTGGCGCCGTGGGTGTCCTGTCTTTTCTACGCCACGGTGGCAGCGATCTGGTTCATCCCTGATCGGCGCATCGAATCGCGGATCAAGCATGAGCAAGCGTGATTACTACGAAGTCCTGGGTGTCGAACGCACGGTCACCGAGGCCGAACTGAAGAAGTCCTTCCGCCGGCTGGCGATGAAGTACCACCCGGACCGCTGTCCGGACGATCCCCACGCGCAGGAGAAGTTCAAGGAGGCCAAGGAGGCCTACGAGGTGCTCGCCGACGCGCAGAAGCGCGCGCTGTACGACCAGTACGGCCACGCCGCCTTCGAGGGCGGCATGGGCGGTCGCGGTGGCGGCGGCTTCGGCGACATGGGCGATATCTTCGGCGACATCTTCGGCGACATCTTCGGCGGTGGCGGCCGTCGCCAGCCGCGCCGCGGCGCCGACCTGCGCTACATCATGGAGCTCGATCTGGAAGAGGCCGTGTTCGGCATCGAGAAGAAGATCGAGATTCCCACCCAGGTCAACTGCCACCACTGCAACGGCTCGGGCTCGGCCGACGGCAAGACCGTGCAGTGCAAGACCTGCCACGGCCACGGCCGCGTGCGCATGCAGAACGGCATCTTCTCGATCCAGCAGGCCTGCCCGCACTGCGGCGGCAGTGGCCAGACGATCGAGAAGCCGTGCAAGCACTGCCACGGCGAAGGCCGGCTGGAAGAAACCCGCACGCTGTCGGTGAAGATCCCCGCCGGCGTGGACAACGGCGACCGCATCCGCCTCACCGGCCAGGGCGAGGCCGGCCCCGCCGGCGCGCCCGCCGGCGACCTGTACGTGGAAGTGCACGTGCGCGAGCACAAGATCTTCCAGCGCGACGGCAGCGACCTGTACTGCGAAGTGCCGATCCGCTTCTCGCAGGCCGCGCTGGGCGCGGAGCTGCCGGTGCCCACGCTGGAAGGCGAGGTGCCGATCAGCATTCCGCCGGAAACCCAGACCGGGCAGACCTTCCGCCTGCGCGGGCGCGGCGTGAAGTCGGTGCGCAGCGGCCGCGCCGGCGACCTGATCTGCCGCGTGGTGGTGGAAACCCCGGTGCGCCTCACCAGGCAGCAGCGCGAACTGCTGGAGCAGCTCGAAGCCAGCTTCAACGACGGCAAGGCCGAGGAGCACATGCCGCGCGCGAAGAACTGGGTGGACGGCGTGAAGCAATTCTGGTCGCGGGTGACTTCCTGACTCTGCTAATTTGGGCGTCCATTTGCCGCACGACGGATTGCCTGCCATGACCTCCGCACCGCTACGCCTCGCCATCAACGGCGCCTCCGGCCGCATGGGGCAGGCCCTGCTGTCGCTCTTGCGCATGGACGGCCGCTTCGAGCTGGCGCATGCGGTGGTGTCGCCCGGCTCGCGGCACGACGGCGAGCCGGTGTGGCTGGGGCAGGCCTTGTGCCATGCGCACGACTGGTCGAAGGCGCCCGCGCTCGACGTGGTGATCGACTTCAGCGGCCCGGCCGGCCTGGCCGCGGCGCTGGAGCACTGCCTTGCGCACGGCACCCCGCTGGTGACCGGCACCACCGGCCTCGATGCGGCGCTGCAGGCGCGGCTGGACGCGGCCGGCGCGCGCATCGCGCTGCTGCGCGCGGCGAACTTCAGCCTCGGCGTGGCGCTGCTCACGCGCCTGCTGCGCGAGGCCGCCGCCGCGCTGCCGGACTGGGACCTGGAGATCGTCGAGGCCCACCACGGCCGCAAGCAGGACGCGCCCTCGGGCACCGCGCTGGCGCTGGGCCAGGCTGCCGCCGCGGCGCGCGACACCACGCTGGACGCTACCGCGGTCTACAGTCGCGAAGGCCGCACCGGCGAGCGCGTGCCCGGCAGCATCGGTTTCGCGGTGGTGCGCGGCGGCGACATCGTGGGCGAGCACCAGGCCCTGCTGATCGGGCCGGGCGAGCGGGTGGAGCTGGGTCATCGCGCCACCGACCGCGCGATCTTCGCGCGCGGCGCGCTGCAGGCCGCACACTGGCTGGTCGGCCGCGCGGCCGGGCACTGGCAGATGGAAGACGTGATCGCCGCGCAGGCTTGAGCCCGCGCCGGCTTGCCACGCCCGGCCCCGTGCATCCCATGCTGTCTATCCTCAGCCTGTTCCTCGTCTCGGCCGGCGCGATCTATCTCGCCTGCGAATACTTCGTCAACGGCATCGAATGGCTGGGCCACCGGCTGAAGCTGGGCGCCACCGCCACCGGCACCGTGCTGGCCGCGTTCGGCACCGCGCTGCCGGAAAGCGCGGTGACCTTCGTGGCGGTGGTCTGCGGCAGGACGCCGGCGGCGCGCGACATCGGCGTGGGCGCCGCGATGGGCGGGCCGCTGGTGCTGGCCACGATCGCCTATGCGGTGGTGGGCGTGGCGCTGTGGGGCAATCAGCGGCGCCTGCAGCGCGGCGATGTGCTGGTGCGCATCGACCACCAGCGGCTGGCGCACGATCAGGCCTGGTTCCTCGCGATCTTCGCGGTGAAGGTGGGGCTGGGATTGATCGCGTTCGCGTGGAAGCCGTGGCTGGGCGTGGCGTTCCTGCTCGCCTACGCGCTGTACGTGTGGCGCGAGGTGCGCAGCGACGACAGCGCGCCGGAGGAGGAGGTGCTGGAGCCGCTGATGCTGCGCCCGCGCGATGCCGAGCCCGCGCTGCGCTGGGTGCTGGCGCAGACGGGCGCGGCGCTCCTGGTGATCGCGGTGGCCTCGCGCGTGTTCGTGAGCCAGCTCGAAGCGATCGGCGTGGCGCTCGCGCTGCCGCCGCATCTGGTGGCGCTGCTGCTGAGCCCGGTGGCGACCGAACTGCCCGAGACGCTCAACGCGCTGATCTGGGTACGGCAAGGCAAGGAGCGCCTCGCGCTGGCCAACATCTCCGGCGCGATGATGATCCAGGCGACCATCCCCAGCGCGCTGGCGATCTTCGCCACGCCGTGGCTGTTCGATCCGCCGCTGATCGTTTCCGGCGCACTCACCGCGGCCGCGATCGTCTACCTGTGGTGGCTGTTCCGCCGCGGCCGGGTGGACGCGCGCCGGCTGTTGCCGGTGGGTCTGCTGTACGCCGTGTTCGCCGCGTTCGTGGCGTGGCACTACGCCGGGTGAGTCAGTCGCGGTGCGCGGCGTTGCGGTCGCGGCCGGCGCCGTAGCGCGTGTCCAGCTTGCCGAACAGCTTCTTGAACAGGCGGGAGAACTTGCCGCGGCGGGTCTTGCGCAGCTTCTCTTCCTCGCTGGTGAGCCAGGCGACCTGGATCACCCGGCGCTCGCCCTCGTAGGGCAGGTGGCCGTGGAAGGAGTTGTCGCAGCGCTTGAACACCGCGAACTCGCCGTACAGCGGCGGCAGCTCCGGCACCACGGTGGCGTCGATGTCGTCGATCTTGTCGAGGAAGCGCAGGCAGCCTTCGCTGGTGTCGGGCCACTGCGGGTTGAGGTAGAGCAGGGCGGTGACCACCTTGGACTTGCTGTCGGTGTGGATGGTGCCGTGGCGGCGGTTCATCAGCCGGCACAGCGTCACCAGGGTGGGATACTGGCCCAGGTCGGCGATGCCCAGGCGCTCGCCGATGCGTTTGGCGAAGGCCGGCGCGGTGAGCTGCTCCACCAGCGCGTTGACCGCGGGGCCGCAATCGGCCGGGTCCCAGGGAAAGAAGCCGGCACTGGGGTAGCGCGGGAAGTCGCGGTCGAGATCGTTGCGCGCCTCGTCCGGGAGCTGGCCATGGGCGATCATGAACGGGAACGGTTCGTGCCGCACCAGGGTGTCCGGGCGTTCGAGACGGGCGGGATCGAGCAGGGCCTCGGGACTCATGGGCGGACATCACTCCCCTGGAAAGGACGCATCAGTGTAGCGCCGCGCGACGGTACGAAAGCTGACGGAAGCGGCGTTTCCCGGCGCGGCCGAAGTGGACAGCAAGCGCCGCTGCGCCTATCATTGCGACCCGCCCGAATGTCCTCCCTTCCAAGGTTCTCAAGCCTGCCTCGTGCGGCTTGCGGACTTTGCTGCACCCGAAAGGCGGTTCCCAATGTCCATCCCCGCTCTGCTCGCCCTCGAAGACGGCAGCGTGTTCCACGGCCATGCCGTGGGCGCGACTGGCGAAACCGTCGGCGAGGTGGTCTTCAACACCGCCATGACCGGCTACCAGGAGATCCTCACCGATCCCTCGTACAGCCGGCAGATCGTCACCCTGACCTACCCGCACATCGGCAACACCGGCTGCAACGCCGAGGACGCCGAGTCCGACCGCGTGCACGCCGCCGGCCTGATCGTGCGCGACGTGCCGCGCCTGGCCAGCAACTGGCGCAGCAGCGAAAGCCTGCCCGATTACCTGAAGCGCCATGGCGTGGTGGCGATCGCCGGCATCGACACCCGCCGGCTCACCCGCATCCTGCGCGACAAGGGCGCACTGGCGGGCTGCATCCTCGCCGGCGAGGGTATCGACGCCGAGGTCGCGCTGGCCAAGGCGCGCGCGTTCCCGGGCCTGAACGGCATGGATCTCGCCAAGGTGGTCTGCACCACCAAGCCTTACGCGTGGAGCGAGGGCGTCTACGACCTCGATGCCCAGGCCTTCAACCAGCCGTCCAAACGCTACAAGGTCGTGGCCTACGACTTCGGCGTGAAGCACAACATCCTGCGCCTGCTCGCCGAGCAGGGTTGCGACATCACCGTGGTGCCGGCGCAGACGAGCGCCGCCGAGGTGCTGGCGATGCAGCCCGACGGCGTGTTCCTCTCCAACGGCCCCGGCGACCCGGCCGCCTGCGACTACGCGATCGCCGCCACGAGGCAATTCCTCGACGCGAAGATCCCGCTGTTCGGCATCTGCCTCGGCCACCAGATCATGGGCCTCGCGCTGGGCGCGAAGACGCTGAAGATGAAGTTCGGCCACCACGGCGCGAACCATCCGGTAAAGGACCACGACGACGGCCGCGTGCTGATCACCAGCCAGAACCATGGCTTCGCGGTGGACCCGGCGACCCTGCCGGCGAACGCGCGCGTCACCCACACCTCGCTGTTCGACGGCTCGCTGCAGGGCTTCGCGCTCACCGACCGCCCGGCGTTCTGCTTCCAGGGCCACCCGGAAGCGAGCCCCGGCCCCCATGACATTGTTTACCTGTTTGAACGGTTCGCGGCCTTGATGCGGGACTCGGGACTCGGGACTCGGGACTCGGGGAAAGCGTCGTGACGGCGAGCCATTTTCGCGAGCTGGAAGTGTGGCAACTGGCGATGTCGCTGGCCAAGCGCGTCTACGAATTGACGGCGGGCTTTCCGCGCGAAGAACGCTATGGCCTGGCCTCGCAACTCCAGCGCGCGGCCGTGTCGATTCCTTCCAATATTGCGGAAGGCAATGCGCGCGTATCCACCAAGGAATACGCGCGCTTCGTTTCGGTGGCGCTTGGTTCCTGCGCCGAACTCCAGACCCAGCTGCTGCTGTCGCGCGAGCTTGAACTCGGTCTGGAAACGGCGCGCGGCGACGCGCTCGACCTGTGCGATCGGACAGGCCAGATGTTGCTACGCCTGCACCAGGCGCTGATGCGGCGGCTCGAAACCGAGTCCCGAGTCCCGAGTCCCGAGTCCCGGAGTTGACCATGCCCAAGCGCACAGACATCAAAAGCATCCTGATCATCGGCGCCGGCCCGATCGTGATCGGCCAGGCCTGCGAGTTCGACTACTCCGGCGCGCAGGCGTGCAAGGCGCTGAAGGAGGAGGGCTACCGGGTGATCCTGGTGAACTCCAACCCCGCCACCATCATGACCGACCCGGAGATGGCCGATGCCGTCTACATCGAGCCGATCAACTGGCAGACGGTGGAGCGCATCATCGCCAAGGAGCGGCCCGACGCGGTGCTGCCCACCATGGGCGGCCAGACCGCGCTGAACTGCGCGCTCGACCTCGCCGACCACGGCGTGCTGGACAAATACAAGGTCGAGCTGATCGGCGCCAAGCGTGACGCGATCCGCATGGCCGAGGACCGCGAGCTGTTCAAGCAGGCGATGGCCGAGATCGGCCTGGATTGCCCGCAGGCGGAAGTCGCGAAGAGTTTCGAGCAGGCGCTGGAGATCCAGGCCAAGGTCGGCTTCCCCACCATCATCCGCCCCAGCTTCACCCTGGGCGGCTCGGGCGGCGGCATCGCCTACAACAAGGAGGAGTTCGAGGAGATCGTCAAGCGCGGCCTCGACCTTTCGCCGGTGCACGAGGTGCTGGTCGAGGAGTCGGTGCTGGGCTGGAAGGAGTTCGAGATGGAAGTTGTCCGCGACACCGCGGACAACTGCATCATCGTCTGCTCGATCGAGAACCTCGACCCGATGGGCGTGCACACCGGCGACTCGATCACCGTGGCGCCGGCGCAGACGCTCACCGACAAGGAATACCAGCGCCTGCGCGACGCCTCCATCGCGGTGCTGCGCAAGATCGGCGTGGACACCGGCGGCTCCAACGTGCAGTTCGGCATCAACGCCGAGAACGGCCGCGTGGTGGTGATCGAGATGAACCCGCGCGTGTCGCGCTCGTCCGCGCTCGCCTCCAAGGCCACCGGCTTCCCGATCGCCAAGATCGCCGCCAAGCTCGCGGTGGGCTACACGCTGGACGAGCTGAAGAACGACATCACCGGCGGCAGGACGCCGGCCTCGTTCGAGCCGACCATCGACTACGTGGTCACCAAGATTCCGCGCTTTGCGTTCGAGAAGTTCCCGCAGGCCGACGCGCGCCTCACCACCCAGATGAAGTCGGTGGGCGAGGTGATGGCGATCGGCCGCAGCTTCACCGAGTCGCTGCAGAAGGCGCTGCGCGGCCTGGAGATCGGCAAGACCGGGCTCAACCCGACCGGGCTGGACATCGGCACGGACGAGGGCCGGGCCACGCTCAAGCGCGAGCTGCGCGAGCCGCGGCCCGACCGCGTGTTCCATCTCGCCGACGCGTTCCGCGCCGGGCTGTCGCTGGAAGAAGTGCACGAGCTCAGCCGGGTCGATCCGTGGTTCCTCGCCGCGTTCGAGGACATCGTGCTGGCCGAGCGGGAGGTCAAGGCGCAGGGCATCGCCGCGCTGGATGCGCCGCGCATGCGCGAGCTGAAGCGCATGGGTTTCTCCGACGCGCGCCTGGCCGAACTGACCGGCTCGGACGAGGCCGCGCTGCGCCACCTGCGCCGCACGCTCGGCGTGCGCCCGGTGTACAAGCGGGTGGATTCCTGCGCCGCCGAGTTCGCCACCACTACCGCCTACATGTACTCGACCTACGAGGAAGAGTGCGAGGCGAACCCCACCGGGCGCGACAAGATCGTCGTGCTCGGCGGCGGCCCGAACCGCATCGGCCAGGGCATCGAGTTCGACTACTGCTGCGTGCACGCGGCGCTCGCGCTGCGCGAGGATGGTTATGAAACCATCATGGTCAACTGCAACCCGGAGACGGTTTCCACCGACTACGACACCTCCGACCGCCTGTACTTCGAGCCGCTGACGCTGGAAGACGTGCTGGAGATCGTCGACCTGGAAAAGCCCAAGGGCGTGATCGTGCAGTACGGCGGCCAGACCCCGCTGAAGCTGGCGCGCGCGCTGGAAGCGGCCGGCGCGCCGATCATCGGCACCTCGCCCGATTCGATCGACCTCGCCGAAGACCGCGAGCGCTTCCAGCAGATGATCGAGAAGCTGGGCCTGCGCCAGCCGCCGAACCGCACAGCGCGCAACGCCGACGAGGCGCTGGCGCTGGCGCGCGAGATCGGCTACCCGCTGGTGGTGCGCCCGAGCTACGTGCTGGGCGGCCGCGCGATGGAGGTGGTGTACGACGACGCCGACCTGTCGCGCTACATCCGCGAGGCGGTGCAGGTGTCGAACGACTCGCCGGTGCTGCTGGACCGCTTCCTCGACCACGCGGTCGAAGTGGACGTGGACATCATCGCCGACGCCGAGGGCAAGGTGTTGATCGGCGGCATCATGGAGCACATCGAGGAAGCCGGCGTGCACTCGGGCGATTCCTCCTGCTCGCTGCCGCCGTATTCGCTGACCGCCGACGTGCAGGACGAGCTGCGCCGGCAGGTGGCCGCGATGGCGAAGGAGCTCAAGGTCATCGGCCTGATGAACACCCAGTTCGCGATCCAGGGCGACACCGTGTTCGTCCTCGAAGTGAACCCGCGCGCCTCGCGCACCGTGCCGTTCGTGTCCAAGGCCACCGGCGTGCCGCTGGCCAAGATCGCGGCGCGCGCGATGGCCGGCCGTTCGCTCGCGGCGCAGGGCGCGACCCGGGAAGTGATCCCGGGCTACTACTCGGTCAAGGAAGCGATCTTCCCGTTCCTGAAGTTCCAGAACGTGGACCCGATCCTCGGCCCGGAGATGCGCTCCACCGGCGAGGTGATGGGCGTGGGCCGCAGCTTCGGCGCCGCGTTCGCGCGCGGCCACGACGCGGCCGGGATCAAGACGCCGCAGCGTGGCAAGGTGTTCGTGTCGGTGCGCGACGCCGACAAGGACCGCCTGCTGCCGGTGGCGCAGGAGGTGCTGCGGCGCGGCTTCAGCCTGGTCGCCACCGCCGGCACCGCGGCCTACCTCAGCGGCCACGGCGTGGCCTGCGAGCGCATCAACAAGGTGCTCGAAGGCCGCCCGCACATCGTCGACAGCATCAAGAACGGCGAGATCGTCTATATCGTCAACACCACCGAGGGCAAGCAGGCGATCGCCGACTCGTTCTCGATCCGGCGCGAGGCCCTGCAGCAGCGCGTCACCTATTCCACCACCGTGGCCGGCGCGCGCGCGCTGGTGCATTCGCTGGATTTCCACGGCAACGATGAAGTGCACAGCCTGCAGGAGCTGCACAAGGAGTTGAACGCATGAGTGCCCGCGCCCCCATCACCAAGACCGGTTCCGAGCGGCTGCGCGCCGAGCTGGAGCGGCTGAAGTCGGAGGAGCGGCCGCGCATCATCGCGGCGATCGCCGAGGCGCGCGCGCACGGCGACCTCAAGGAGAACGCGGAGTACCACGCCGCGCGCGAGCTGCAGAGCTTCATCGAGGGCCGCATCGGCCAGCTCGAGGCGCTGCTCTCCACCGCGCAGGTGATCGACGTGTCGCGGCTCGGTGCCGGCAGCAAGGTGGTGTTCGGCGCCATCGTGGACCTGGCCGACGAGGACAGCGGCGCCGAGGTGACCTACCAGATCGTGGGCGACCTCGAAGCCGACATCAAGCAGGGCCTGATCGCCGTCTCCTCGCCGATCGCGCGCGCGCTGATCGGCAAGCTCGAAGGCGACAGCTTCGAGTTCCAGGCGCCCAACGGCGTGAAGCGCTACGAGATCACCGGCGTGCGCTACGAGTGATCCGCTCGTCTCCCGGCTGAAAGCAAAAGCCCCGCATCTGCGGGGCTTTTGCTTTGGCCATCGGCGCGCATGCCGGCGGGCGCCGGGCAGCAAAAAGGCCGCTTGCGCAGCCTTTCCGTCGGCGGATACCGCGCTGCGATCAGCGCTGGCGGGCCTTGAAACGCGGGTTGCTCTTGCAGATCACGAACACCTTGCCGCGACGGCGCACGATCTTGCAGTCGCGGTGCCGCGCCTTGGCGGACTTCAACGAGTTAAGCACCTTCACGGCGAGCTCCTGATACCAAACGGAAAAAATCAGCGCGCAAGTATAACCTGCTGAATCGCCAGTCACAAGTTGCCGGAATCGCGGACGAACTCGTCCACGGTGGACAGGAATTGCGCCACCACCGGGGAAGCGTCGTCGGCCCGGCTGGCCACGGCCAGCAGGAGCCGGGCGGCGGGGTCGGCCAGCGGCACGTAGCTGACCCCGGCCAGCTGCACCGCGCGCATCGTCGCCGGCACCAGCGCCACGCCCAAGCCGGCAGCCACCAGGGCCAGCAGGCCGCTGATCTGCCGCGCCTGCTGCACCGTGCGTGGCTGGAAGCCGGCTGCGTTGGCCAGCGTGGTGAGCTTTTCGTGCAGGGTGGCGGCCACCTCGCGCGGTTGCGTGACGAAGGCCTCGCCGGCCACCTCGCCCATGTGCAGCTCGTCGCGCGTGGCCAGCGGGTGGCTGGCGGGCAGGGCGAGCAACAGCGGTTCGTGATCCAGCATGCGCAAGCGCAACTTGCGCGCATCCTGCAGATGGCGCGGTTCGGTACGCACGAAGCCGATGTCGATCTCGTTGGCCAACAGTGCGGCGAACTGCGGAGCGTTGTTCATCTCGCGCAGTTGCACGTCCACGCCCTGTGCCAGCTGGCGATGGCGCAGCAGGGTGCGCGGCAGGGCGGGGTGGAACGATACCGACAGCGTGTACGCCAGCCGCAACTGGCCGCTGTGACCGGCCGCGGCATCGACGGCCCGGCTGCGCGCCTGCTCGGCCTGGGCGAGGATCAGGCGCACCTGCTCGAGGAAAACCTTGCCGGCCTCGGTCAGCGCCACCTTGCGCTTGCTGCGTTCGAGCAGGGTCACGCCCAGGTCCCGTTCCAGCGCTTGGATCTGCTGGGAGAGCGGGGGCTGGGAGATGTGCAGGCGGATCGCGGCCCGGGTGAAGCTCAACTCCTCGGCGACCGCGACGAAGTAGCGCAACTGGCGGAAATCGAACATATATTGTTTCGATATAAATATCGTTCTAAATATATATTAGATACTCGAACGCGTCGATCATAAAATGCCCCCCGTCCCACCATCCTCCCCCTCCCCCCGATGGTGGCGACCCTCGCCTCGCAGCGACGCTAGGCACGATACCGGCCACCTCCCCCTCGGGCCCTATCGATGCGTCGCTTTGCGAGGCGTTTTCTTTACCAGTGCATTCGTCCGTGAACGCGAAGATCAAACGGGCGGCCATCCATGGCCGCACTTTCAAATTTTCTCGTGTTCGCCTTTGTCTGCGCTCAAAGCCGGCAGGCCAGGCGTGTGCCCTGGTCGATGGCACGCTTCGCATCGAGTTCCGCGGCCACGTCGGCGCCGCCGATGAGGTGCACGGTGATGCCGGAGGCGATCAGCTCGTCGGCGAGCCGGCGATCCGGTTCCTGGCCGGCGCAGACCACCACGTGGTCGACCGGCAGGATCTGCGCCGCGCCGTCGACGCTGACGTGCAGGCCCTGCGCGTCGAAGCGTTCATACGTGACCTTGCCCAGCATGGTCACGCGCTTGGCCTTCAGCGTGGCGCGGTGCACCCAGCCGGTGGTCTTGTTGAGGCGGGCGCCGGGGCGGCCTTCGCTGCGCTGGAGCAGCCAGACCTGGCGCTGCGGCGCTTCCGGTTGCGGCGCCTGCAGGCCGCTGCGTTGCGCCAGTTGCGTGTCCACGCCCCATTCGCGCGCCCAGCGCGCCACGTCGGTAGTGGGCGAGGGCTGGTGCTCGACCAGGAATTCGGCCACGTCGAAACCGATGCCGCCGGCGCCGATGATCGCCACGCGCGGTCCGACCGGCCGATCGTGCGCGAGCACGTCGAGGTAGCCCAGCACGCGCGGATCGTCGCTGCCCGGGAACTGCACCTTGCGCGGCAGCACGCCGGTGGCGACCACCACCTCGTCGTAGCCGGCGGCCTTGAGCGAACCGGCATCGGCCGCGTGCCCCAGCTTCAGCTTGACGCCCGCATCGGCCAGCCGGTGGCGGAAGTAGCGCAGCGTTTCGTGGAACTCCTCCTTGCCCGGAATCCGCTTCGCATAGTTGAACTGGCCGCCGATTTCGGCGGCCTTGTCGATCAGGCTGACCGCGTGGCCGCGCTCGGCCAGCGTGGCGGCGCAGGCCATGCCGGCCGGGCCGGCACCGACCACGGCGATGCGCTTGCGCCGCGTGGCCGGCTCGATCTTCAGCTCGGTCTCGTGGCAGGCGCGTGGATTGACCAGGCAGCTCGCGCGCCGGTTCGCGAACACGTGGTCGAGGCAGGCCTGGTTGCAGGCAATGCAGGTGTTGATGCGCTCGCTGCGGCCAGCCCGGGCCTTGTTCGCCCACTCGGGATCGGCCAGCAGCGGGCGCGCCATCGACACCATGTCGGCATCGCCCCCGGCCAGCACGCGCTCGGCCACCTCGGGCAGGTTGATGCGGTTGGTGGCGACCAGCGGGATCGCCACCTCGCCCTTGAGCTTCTTCGTCACCCAGGCGAAGCCGGCGCGCGGCACGCTGGTGACGATGGTGGGCACGCGCGCCTCGTGCCAGCCGATGCCGGTGTTGATGATGCTGGCGCCGGCGGCCTCGATCGCCTTGGCCAGGGCGACGATCTCGCTCCAGTCCTGGCCGCCCTCGACCAGGTCCAGCATCGACAGCCGGTAGATGATGATGAAGTCGCGGCCCAGCGCTTCGCGCGTGCGGCGCACGATCTCCACCGGGAAGCGCATGCGCCGCGCCGCGTCGCCGCCCCAGGCGTCGTTGCGCCGGTTGGTGCGCGCGGCGATGAACTGGTTGATCAGATAACCCTCCGAACCCATCACCTCGACGCCGTCGTAGCCCGCCTCGCGCGCGAGCTGTGCGCAATGCACGAAGTCGCGGATGGTGCGTTCCACGCCCCGCGCCGACAGCGCGCGTGGAGTGAACGGGGTGATCGGCGACTTGAGTTTCGAGGGCGCCACCGACAGCGGGTGGTAGCCGTAGCGCCCCGCGTGCAGGATCTGCAGGCAGATGCGGCCGCCTTCGGCATGCACCGCGTTCGTGAGTTTGCGATGCCGCGGCTTGTGCCAGGGCAAGCTCAGGCGCCCGCCGAACGGTTTCAGCCAGCCTGCGATGCTGGGTGCGATGCCGCCGGTGACCATCAGCCCCACGCCGCCGCGCGCGCGCTCGGCGAAGTAGGCGGCCAGCTTGTCGTAGTCGGCGGCCTTGTCCTCCAGCCCGGTGTGCATCGAGCCCATCAGGATACGGTTGGGCAGGGTGACGTGGCCCAGGTCCAACGGGGCGAACAGGTGGGGGTAGTTCATGGGGCGACCGTGTTCAAACGATCGTATGAATGTGCCCGTTGCCGAGCTTGCGCGCAAGCCTTCAGGCCAGAAGCCGCTCCGTCAGCGCGATGTAGCGGCGCATCGCCTCGTCCTGTGGGAGGCCACGCAGCTGCACCCAGGCCTCGTGCTTGGCGGTGCCCACGAAATCGAAGAAGCCGGGCTGCGCGCCGTGCGCATCGCCCTCCGAGCCCTGCTTGTACAGCGCGTAGAGCTTGAGCAGGGTGTCGTTGTCGGGGCGGTAGTCCAGCCGCTTCACCGCCTCGGCGGCCTGTTCGAATGCGTGGCGAAGCTCGTTCATGGCGGGGCGGACGGCATGGAATTCCGCCATGGTACGCGATGCCGTGCGGGCCGGCGCGATACCATGCTGCGCTTCTTGCCCGACCAGGATCCGCCATGAGCCGAACCGCCGCCGTCCCCGTGCTGACCATCGATGGGCCTTCGGGCTCGGGCAAGGGCACGATCAGCCGGCGCGTGGCCGAGCACTTGGGCTGGCGGCTGCTCGACTCGGGCGCCTTGTACCGGGCGGTGGGCTACGCCGCCGGCGCCGAGGGGCTGGACCTGTCCGACGCCGAGGCGGTGACGCGCTGCGCGCAGGCCACGAAGATCCGCTTCCAGCCCAGCGCCGACGGCAGCGATACCCGCATCCTGGTCAACGGCCACGACGCCACCGACGAGCTGCGCACCGAAACGGCCGGCGCGGCGGCCTCGGCGATCGCCTCGATCGCCCCGGTGCGGCAGGCGCTGGTGGAGCTGCAACTGGGCTTCCGCAAGGCGCCCGGCCTGGTGGCCGACGGGCGCGACATGGGCACGGTGATCTTCCCCGATGCGCCGTTCAAGGTGTTCCTCACCGCCAGCGCCGCCGAGCGGGCGAAAAGGCGCTATAAGCAGTTGAAGGAAAAGGGACTCAGCGTTACACTTGCGAGTCTGCAGCGCGAGATCGAGGCGCGCGACCACCGCGATGCGTCGCGCGCGGTGGCACCGCTCAAGCCCGCGCCGGAGGCCGTGCTGGTGGACACCACCGGCATGGACATCGACCAGGTGGTCGCCAGAGTTCTTGCCGTCGTGCAGCCCTGACCGGGGCCGCGCGGCGGTTTTCGTTCCCCGGCCATGGCGGCCGGGGTTTCAACCATGGTGGTGAGGCGCGCCCCGCGCGGGCGTTCCGAAGCCGCCCCTACCGGTGGGTGGTTGCCGCCGCGTATCCCGCAGTGGAACGCCGCAACCGTCCTTTCCCAATCTGGAATCAACATGACTGAAAGTTTTGCCGAACTGTTTGAACAGAGCCAGCAGGCCATCGCCAAGCTGAAGCCCGGCGCCATCGTCACCGGCATCGTGGTGGAGATCCGCAACGACGTCGTCGTGATCAACGCGGGCCTGAAGAGCGAAGGCATCGTCCCGATCGAGCAGTTCAAGGGCGAGGACGGCACCCTCGAGGTGAGCGTCGGCGACCCCGTGAAGGTGGCTCTCGAAGCCCTGGAAGACGGTTTCGGCGAAACCAAGCTGTCGCGCGAGAAGGCCAAGCGCTCGATGGTGTGGGACGACCTCGAGGAGGCGTTCGACAAGGAAGAGACCATCAAGGGCATGATCTCCGGCAAGGTCAAGGGTGGCTTCACCGTCGACATCAAGGACGTCCGCGCGTTCCTGCCGGGCTCGCTGGTCGACGTGCGCCCGGTGCGCGAGCCGACCTACCTCGAGGGCAAGGAACTCGAGTTCAAGATCATCAAGCTCGACCGCAAGCGCAACAACGTGGTGGTCAGCCGCCGCGCCGTGGTCGAGACCGAGTTCTCCGCCGAGCGCGAGCAGCTGCTGGAGCGCCTGGTCGAGGGCGCCGTGATCAAGGGCGTGGTGAAGAACCTCACCGACTACGGCGCGTTCGTGGACCTGGGCGGCATCGACGGCCTGCTGCACATCACCGACATGGCGTGGAAGCGCGTGCGCCATCCGTCCGAGGTGGTCAACGTCGGCGACGAGCTGGACGTGCGCGTGCTGAAGTTCGACAAGGAGCGCAACCGCGTCTCGCTGGGCCTGAAGCAGCTGGGCGACGATCCGTGGGTGAACATCTCGCGCCGCTACCCGGTCGGTTCGCGCCTGTTCGGCAAGGTCTCCAACGTCACCGACTACGGCTGCTTCGTCGAGATCGAGCCGGGCGTCGAGGGTCTGGTCCACGTGTCCGAGATGGACTGGACCAACAAGAACGTCAACCCGGCCAAGGTGGTGCAGGTCGGCGACGAGACCGAAGTGATGGTGCTGGACGTGGATGAAGAGCGTCGCCGCATCTCGCTGGGCATCAAGCAGACCCGCTCCAACCCGTGGGAAGCCTTCGCCGCCATGCACAAGAAGGGCGACAAGGTCTCCGGCCAGATCAAGTCGATCACCGACTTCGGCGTGTTCATCGGCCTGGACGGCGGCATCGACGGCCTGGTGCACCTGTCCGACATCTCCTGGCAGATGTCCGGCGAAGACCTCGTGCGCAACTTCAAGAAGGGCGACGAGATCGAGGCCGTGGTGCTGGCGGTGGATCCGGAGCGCGAGCGCATCTCGCTCGGCATCAAGCAGATGGAGCAGGATCCGTTCGGCCAGTTCATGGCCAACCATCCGCGCGGCAGCATCGTCACCGGCACGGTGAAGGAAGTGGACGCGAAGGGTGCGGTGGTCGACCTGGGCGAGGGCGTGGAGGGTTACATCCGCGCCAACGACATCGCCAAGGAGCGCATCGACGACGCCACCCAGCACCTCAAGGTGGGCGACAAGGTCGAGGCCAAGTTCACCGGCATGGACCGCAAGGGCCGTCAGCTGTCGCTGTCGATCCGCGCCAAGGACGAGGAAGACGTGCAGGAAGCCCTGGCCGAATACTCCTCGGCCGCGGGCGGCACCACCAAGCTCGGCGCGCTGCTCAAGGAGCAGCTGAACAAGGCCGAGTAAGCGTTGCGGCATCGGCGCGGGGCGGCCACGAACCGCCCCGCGCCACGCAGCGCAGAGTCACACGTCGCGGACACGGGGACCATGACCAAATCCGAATTGATCGAGGCGCTGGCCAGGCGCCAGACCCATCTTGCGTTTGCCGACGTCGAGCTCGCGGTCAAGAGCGTGGTCGAGCAGATGAGCCAGGCGCTGGCCCAGGGCGAGCGCATCGAGGTGCGCGGCTTTGGCAGCTTCGCGCTGCACTACCGGCCGCCGCGCATGGGGCGCAACCCCAAGACCGGCGAATCGGTGGCGCTGCCCGGCAAGCACGTGCCGCACTTCAAGCCCGGCAAGGAACTGCGCGAGCGCGTCAATCTGCAGGTGGGCCAGGCCGTGACGGGCTGAGCCGTTCGATGCAGGAAATTCTTGAAGGCAGACGACGCGAGTCGGCTGCCTTTGTTTTTTGCGATATTTGTGCGTTCGTCCATGAACGCAAAAGTCAAACGGGCAGCCATCCACGGCTTTGCTTTTGCGATCGTCCATGATCGCGAAGATCAAACGGGCGGCCATCCATGGCCGCACTTCTCAAAGATCACGGTTCACAACTTCCCTCGCGGCTGAATCGAAGCAGCATGCCTGCTGCGCCGTGCGTAGGCGATCGGGTAAAGTCGCCGGATGCGCCTGATCGTGATCCTCGTCCTCGTGTTCTTCGTCGCCGCCGGCATCGTGGTGGGCGCGCTCAATGCCGACCTGGTCGGCTACGACTTCGCGTTTGCGCGCGTGCAGCTGCCCAAGGGGGCGGCGCTGCTGGCCGCGCTGGTGCTGGGCTGGCTGCTCGGCGGACTCACCGCCTGGCTGGGCGTGAGCCTGCGGCAGCGGCGCCTGCAGCGGCAGCGCCGCAAGGACGCTGGCAGGAAGACGGCCGGCGCATGATGCCCTGGTACGCCTTGCTGCCATTGGCGGCCGTTGCGTTCGTGCTGGGCTGGTGGGCGTCCCGCCGCGCCAGCGCGCGGCGTTCCGGCGCGGCGGTGAACGAGCTGTCGTCGGACTACTTCCGCGGCCTGAACTACCTGCTCAACGAGGAGCAGGACAAGGCGATCGAGGTGTTCCTGCGCCTGGCCGAGTACAACCGCGACACGGTGGAGACGCACCTCGCGCTGGGCAACCTGTTCCGCCGCCGCGGCGAGGTGGACCGGGCGATCCGCCTGCACCAGCACCTGGTGTCGCGGCCGAACCTGTCCGAGCCGATGAAGACCGTGGCCCTGCTGGAGCTGGGCGAGGACTACATGCGCGCGGGCCTGCTCGACCGCGCCGAGGCGCTGTTCGCCGACCTCGTTGCGATGAACGCGCACGCGCCCTCGGCGCTGCGCCACCTGATCGCGATCTACCAGCACGAGCGCGACTGGAACAAGGCGATCGAGCACGCGCGCCGGCTGGAGGCGATGACCGGCGAGGACGAGGCGCCGATGATCGCGCAGTTCTATTGCGAGCTGGCCGAACGCTCGCGCCAGCACGGCGCACGGGTCGAGGCACGTGATTACCTGGAACAGGCGTTCCGCTGCCAGCCCGACTGCGTGCGCGCCTGGATGCTGACCGGGCGGCTGCACGCCGAAGACGGGCAGCATGCCGAAGCGGTGCAGGCCTACGAGGCGGCGATCGGCGCGGACATCGCGTTCGTGCCCGAGATCCTGCCGCCGCTGCTGAACAGCTATGCCTGCTCGCAGCAGATGGATCGCGCCGAGCGTTTCCTGCGCGAAATGCTGGAGCGCTACCACGGCATCTCGCCGGTGCTGGCGTTGACCCGGCTGTACCAGCAGCGCGACGGCCAGCGCGCGGGCGTGGAATTCCTCACCGGGCAATTGCGCCAGCGCCCCTCGGTGCGCGGCCTGATGGCGCTGATCGACGCCACCATGGACCGGGTCGAGGGCGAGGCGCGCGAGAACTTCCTGATCCTGCGCGACCTCACCAGGAAGCTGCTGGAAGGGCAGGCGATGTACCGCTGCAGCCGCTGCGGTTTCGGCGCCAAGGCGCACCACTGGCAGTGCCCCAGCTGCAAGAGCTGGAGCACGATCCGGCCCATCCACGGCGTCGCCAACGAGTGATCGCCGTGATCCCGGCCATCGGATGGTTGCTGCTGTCCTTCCTCATCGCGTGGCTGTCGGCGCGCGCGGCGATCGCCTACGCGCACCGCCGCGGCATGCTCGACCGCCCCGGCCAGCGCCGTTCGCACACGATCCCCACGCCGCGCGGCGGCGGCATCGGCATCGTCCTCGCGAGCCTGCTGTGCCTGCCCGGCGCGCTGCTGGTCGCGCCGGCGCCGTGGCCGCCGCTGCTGGTGGCCGGCCTGCTGGCGGCGCTGCTGCTGGTGGCGCTGGCCGGCTGGTGGGACGACCACCGCTCGCTGCCGATCCTGCCGCGCTTCGGCGCGCAACTGCTGGCCGTGCTGCTGTTCGGCGCCGCCCTGTGTGCCGGCGGATGCTCGTGGTGGTGGCTGCCGGTGCTGCTGCTGGCCGGCGCCTGGAGCGTCAACCTGCACAATTTCATGGACGGCATCGACGGCCTGCTGGCCCAGCAGGCGATGTTCGTGGGCGCAGGGCTGGCGCTGCTGGCCTGGGGCGCGGGGCAGGGCGCGCTGGCGCTGGCCGCGGCCTGTTTGACCACGGCCAGCCTCGGTTTCTGGTGCCTCAACCGTTCGCCGGCGCGCATCTTCATGGGCGACGTGGGCAGCGGCAGCGTGGGCCTGCTGATCTTCGCGTTCAGCGCGATGCTGTGGCGGATCGAGGCGCGCCTGCTGTGGCCGGCGCTGATCCTGTCCTCGGCCTTCGTCGCCGATGCCAGCCTGACCCTGCTGTCGCGCTTCTGCCGCGGCCGCCGCTGGTACACTGCGCACCGCGAGCACCTGTACCAGTGGCTGGTCCGGTGCGGCTTCACGCACGCCAGGGGAGGCGCGATCTACATGACATGGAACCTGTTGCTGGCCGCGCCGCTGGCCTGGTTGGCCTGGAGTCATCCTGGATCGGCCTGGCCGATTACCATGGCGACCTATCTGGCCGCGGCGGCGCTGTGGCTGCTGCTCAAGCGCCGCTGCCTGCGGCGCCATTCGACCAAGGACCGCCATGTCGCTGCGTAGGCTTGTCGGCATCATCCATCCCCGCGTGGCCGTCATGCTGCACGACCTGGCCATGGCCGCGCTGGCCTGGTGGGTGGCCAAGCTGCTGCGCTACGCGGTGCGGCCGGAAGACGTGGTGCACTTCCGCTGGTTCGAATTCCCGGTGGTGCTGCTGGCGCAGGGGCTGATCTTCCGCTGGACCGGCCTGTACAAGGGCGTCTGGCGCTTCGCCAGCCTGCCGGACCTGTGGAACATCCTGCGCGCCGTGGTGCTCGGTTCGGCCGCGGTCTGGCTGCTGCTGTCGATGTTCAACCGGCTGCAGGGCGTGCCGCGCTCGATGCTGCTGCTGTACCCGGTGGTGCTGGCGCTGGCGCTCGGCTTGCCGCGGCTGACCTACCGCTACTGGAAGGACAGCCGCCGCGGCCTCGCCGGGGAAGTCTCGCTGCGCCGCGTGCTGATCCTGGGCGCGGACCGCGCCGGCGAGCTGCTGTCGCGCGAACTGCACCGCGACGGCAGCTATGCGGTGGTGGGCTTCCTCGACGACCGCTCCGCGCTGCGCGGCGCCAGCATCAACGGCCACCCCGTGCTGGGCACGTTCGAGCAGTTGCCCGAGATCGCCCGCGAGGCGGCGGTGGAGATGCTGCTGATCGCGCTGCCGAACGCCACGGTGGCCGAGATGCGCCGGCTGGTGGCGCTGTGCGACGCCAGTGGCCTGCCGTACCGGACCATCCCGCGGCTGGAGGACGTGGTCGCCGGCCGCGCGCAGCTCAACGAGATCAAGGAAGTCGCGATCGAGGACCTGCTCGGCCGCGACGCGGTGGAGCTGGACTGGACGGCGATCCGCGAGACGATCGGCGGCCGCCGCGTGCTGGTCACCGGCGGCGGCGGCTCGATCGGCTCGGAGCTGTGCCGCCAGGTGGCGCGGCTGGGCGCGCAGTCGCTGGTGGTGGTCGACCACAGCGAATACAACCTCTACCAGATCGCCCGCGAGCTGCGCGCCAGCTACCCCGACCTGCTGCTCGAAGGCGTGCTGGCCAGCTGCGGCGACCGCGTGCTGATGCGGCGGGTGCTGGCCGATACGCGGCCGCAGGTGGTGTTCCATGCCGCGGCCTACAAGCACGTGCCGCTGCTGCAGGGGCAGCTGCGCGCGGCGTTCAAGAACAACGTGCTGGGCACGCGCATCATGGCCGACCTCGCGCGCGAGGCCGGCGTGGAATGCTTCGTGCTGATCTCCACCGACAAGGCGGTCAACCCCACCAGCGTGATGGGCGCCTGCAAGCGCATCGCCGAGATCTGGTGCCAGAACCTCGACGCGCACGCCGCCACCCGCTACATCACGGTGCGTTTCGGCAACGTGCTCGACTCCGCCGGTTCGGTGGTGCCGCTGTTCCGCCAGCAGATCCGCGCGGGCGGGCCGGTCACCGTGACCCACCCGGAGATCTCGCGCTACTTCATGACCATCCCCGAGGCTTGCCAGTTGATCCTGCAGGCGGCCAGCCTCGGCAAGGGCGGCGAGATCTTCGCGCTGGACATGGGCGAGCCGATGAAGATCCGCGACCTCGCCGAGCAGATGATCCGGCTCGCCGGCAAGAAGCCCGGCAGCGAGATCCCGATCGTCTACACCGGCCTGCGCGCCGGCGAGAAGCTGTTCGAGGAACTGTTCCATCCGCTGGAGCAGTACAGCGCCACCACGCACGCGAAGATCTTCCTCGCCCAGCATCGCCAGGTGTCGTGGGAGCTGCTGCAGGCGATGATGCACAAGGCGGCCGAGATGGTCGCCACCGACAACGACGAGGAGCTGCGGCGCTGCGTGTCCAGCCTGCTGCCCTCGTTCCGCTGGAGCGAGACGGCGCAGCCGGACAACGTGGTCTCGATCCGCCGCCATGAAACAGGAGAGCAGTGAGTGAGCAAGCCGTTGCGCAAGGTGGTGTTCCCGGTGGCCGGCCTCGGCACGCGTTTCCTGCCCGCCACCAAGGTGGTCGCCAAGGAGATGCTGCCGGTGCTGGACAAGCCGCTGATCCAGTACGCGGTGGACGAGGCCGTCGACGCCGGCGCCGACACGCTGATCTTCGTCACCAACCGCTACAAGCACGCCATCGCCGACTACTTCGACAAGGCCTACGAGCTGGAGGCGAAGCTGCACGAGAAGGGCAAGGATGCGCTGCTCGCGCTGGTGCGCGGCACGCTGCCGCACAACGTGCGCGCGATCTTCGTCACCCAGCCGGAGGCGCTGGGCCTGGGCCACGCGGTGCTGTGTGCCAAGCCGGTGGTGGGCGACGAACCGTTCGGCGTGATGCTGCCCGACGACCTGATCTGGAACGGCACCGGCAAGGGCGCCTTGCGCCAGATGGCCGAGGTCGGCGAGCGCGAAGGCGCCGGCGTGATCGCGGTGGAGGAAGTGCCGCACGAGCAGACCGACAAGTACGGCATCGTCGACGCCGCGCCGGTGGACGAGCGCAGCGCGCGCATCCGCCACATGGTGGAAAAGCCCAAGCCCGCCGACGCACCGTCGAACCTCGCCGTGGTCGGCCGCTACGTGCTGCCCGGGCGCATCTTCGAGCTGCTGGAGCGCACCACGCCGGGCGCCGGCGGCGAGATCCAGCTCACCGACGCGATCGAGGCGCTGCTCAAGGAACAGGGCAAGGTGCTGGCCTACCGCTTCGAGGGCACCCGCTTCGACTGCGGCAACAAGGCCGGCTTGGTGCGCGCCACCATGCACATGGCGCTGCAGGATCCGAGCCTCGCACCCGTGGTGCGCGAGATCGCCGCCACGCTGTGATGCCATGAACCGACGGCACGGCTCCACCGTGCCAGAATCGTGACCGCGTCCTGCCATGTTCACGATGCAGGATACGCAAGGGGAAAACCCGTCGAACCAGGCCCCGCCTCGCGCGGGGCCTGGTTGCACCTGCAGGACCCGGCATCGGCAGGCGCCGATGCCGTGCGATGGATGAGGCGAGGGAAGCACCATGGATCTGCTGCGGTTCCTGTTCCTGCTGCCGGTGCGCCTGCTGCGCGCCATCGGCCACCTGCTCGGCCTGCTGCTGCGGCCGCTGCTCGGCGAGGTGAGCTGGGCCGCGCCGGGCTGGATGCTCGCCGTGCGGCGGCGCCCGCTGCGTTCGGCCGGCATCCTGCTTGCCGCCGTGCTGCTGGCCGCCGGCGGCTGGTTCGGCTGGCACTGGTACAAGAACCGCCCGCGCCCGCCCGAACCGCAGCGCATCAGCTGGAAGGTGGTGGCGCCCGCGGTCACCGACTACAGCAAGCCGCCCATCGTGGTGAGCCCGCTGGAGCTGCGGTTCTCCGGCTCCGCCGCGCCGATCGAGCGCGTCGGCAAGGCGGTCGCCGACGGCATCGACCTGCGCCCGGCCACCAAGGGCCAGTGGACTTGGGTGGACGACCGCACCCTGCGCTTCACGCCCGCCGCGGACTGGCCGGTGGGCCAGCACTACAAGGTGCGCTTCGACGTGCGCAAGGCCTTCGCTCCGCAGGCGCGGATGGCCGACGACAGCTTCGGCTTCGACACCGTGCCGTTCACCGCCACGCTGGGCAAGGGCGAGTTCTACCAGGACCCGCAGGACGCCATCGCCAAGCAGGTGATCGTGCCGGTGGAGTTCGACTATCCCGTCGACAGCGCGCAGTTCGAGCGCCGCGTGGCGCTGGCCCTGGTCGACAAGGACGGCAAGCGCGGGCCGGCGCTGAAGTTCAGCGTGACCTACGACGCGCCCCGCCTGCACGCCTGGATCCATTCGCAGCCGCTGGCCTTGCCGCACGACGACGGCGCGGTGGCGGTGGAGGTCGACAGCGGCGTGCGCAGCTCGCGCGGCGGCGAGGGCAGCAAGGACGCGCTGAAGACCCGCGTGCGCATCCCCGGCCTGTACAGCCTCACCGTGGACGAGCTCTCGCCCACCCTGGTCGACAACGACAAGTACGAACCCGAGCAGGTGCTGGTGGCAAACTTCGGCGGCGCGGTGCGCGGCAGCGACGTGGCCGACGCGATCCATGCCTGGGTGCTGCCCGCGCGGAAGGCCGGCGAACCCGCGGCGGACGACGGCTCGCCCTACGACTGGAACGTCGCCGAAGTGGGCGAGGACGTGCTGCGCCAGGCGCAGCCGCTCAAGCTCGACCTGGTGTCCACCGAAAGCGACTATCAGGCGCTGCAGAGCTTCAAGTACCACGCCGTGCCGGGGCAGCGCGTGTACGTGCGCATCGGCAAGGGCATCACGTCCTTCGGCGGCTACGTGCTGGGCAAGCCGGTGGCGCAGGTGTTCACCGTGCCCGACTATCCGAAGCTCTTGCGCTTCGTGGGCGGCGGCTCGCTGCTCTCGTTGGGCGGCAGCAAGCGCGTCTCGGTGGTGTCGCGCAACATGCCCGGCATGCAGGTGGAGATCGGCCGCGTGCTGCCCGACCAGCTGCAGCACCTGGTGAGCCTGAACCAGGGCGACTACAGCCACCCGCAACTGCCCTACGACTTCGACGAGAGCCACATCGTCGAGCGCTACGAGATCAAGCGCGGCTTTCCCGCGGGCGCGCCGGGCCAGGCGCATTACGAGGGCGTGGACCTCGGCCAGTACCTGAAGCCGGGCCGGCGCGGCGTGTTCTGGCTGCACCTGTCGGGCTACGATCCGGCGGCCGCGGCGAAGAAAGCCTCCGCCGCCGCGAAGGCGCGCGCGCTGGCGCGGCAGGGCCTGGCGCCGGCGCCGGGATCATCGACCGGCGCCGCGGCCGACATCGACCACGGCAGCAGCGATGACAGCGGCAGCGGCGAGGGCGACGGCAGCGATGCCCCCGGCGACAACCGCCTGATCGTGGTCACCGACCTCGGCATGCTGGTGAAGCGCGTGCTGGACGGCAGCCAGGACGTGTTCGTGCAGTCCATCAGGAGCGGCCAGCCGGTGGCGGGCGCCAGCGTCTCGGTGCTCGCGGTGAACGGCCAGACGCTGTACACGCAGAGCACCGGCGCGGACGGCGTGGTGCATTTCCCCAGCCTCAAGGGCCTGGAGCGCGAGAAGAAGCCCGCGCTGTACGTGGTCTCGAAGGGCGAGGATCTCTCCTTCCTGCCGATCGGCGCCTACGACCGCCAGCTCGACTTCTCGCGCTTCGACATCGGCGGCGAGGCGAACGCGACGAACGCGGGCCAGCTCGGCGGCTACCTGTTCTCCGACCGCGGCATCTACCGCCCCGGCGACACCTTCCACATCGGCCTGATCGTGCGCGCCGCCGACTGGGCGCGCAACGTGGCCGGCATTCCGCTGGAGGCCGACATCGTCGACCCGCGCGGCACCACGGTGAAGCAGCTGCCGCTGACGATGGACGCCACCGGCTTCGGCGAGCTCAGCTACACGCCCGCCGAAACCGCGCCCACCGGCACCTGGGCGGTGAACCTCTACATCATGCGCGGCGGCAAGGCCGACACCCAGATCGGCAGCACCACGGTGCAGGTGAAGGAGTTCCTGCCGGATCAGCTGAAAGTGGCCGCGAAGTTCTCGCAATCCGTGGCCGAAGGCTGGGTGAAGCCCGACCGGCTGAAGGGCCTCGTCGACGCGCAGAATCTGTTCGGCACGCCGGCCGCCGAGCGCACGGTGGAAGCCTCGCTCACCCTGCGTCCGGCCTGGCCGGCCTTCCACGGCTGGCCCGACTACCACTTCTACGACATCCGCCGCGCCAAGGAGGGCTACGAGGAGAACCTCGCCGACGGCAAGACCGACGCGCACGGCCACGCCGAGTTCGACCTCGACCTCAAGAAGTACGCCGACGCCACCTACCAGCTCTACTTCCTCGCCAAGGTGCACGAGGCCGACGGCGGGCGCAGCGTGGCCGCCGCCGCGCAGACCCTGGTGTCGGCGAACGACTGGCTGGTGGGCTACAAGTCCACGGACGACCTCGATTACGTGAGCCGCAACGCGGTGCGCAAGGTGCGCCTGGTGGCGATCGGCCCCGATGCGAAATCCATCGCGCTGGATGGCCTGAAAGCGCAGCTGGTCGAGCGCCGCTACGTCTCGGTGCTCACCAAACAGGGCTCGGGCGTCTACAAGTACGAGTCCAAGCTCAAGGAGATCCCGGTAGACGAGAAGCCGCTGGCGATCCCCGCCGGCGGCATGGACTACGCGCTCGCCACCGACAAGCCGGGCGACTACGCGCTGCTGATCCTGCGCGGCAGCGACCGCAAGGAGGTCAACCGGGTGAGCTGGTCGGTGGCCGGCAACGCGAACCTGTCGCGCTCGCTGGAGCGCAACGCCGAGCTGCAGCTCACCCTCGACAAGCACGACTACAAGCCCGGCGACACCATCCACGTGGCGATCCACGCGCCTTACGCCGGCAGCGGCCTGATCACCATCGAGCGCGACAAGGTCTACGCGCACGCCTGGTTCCACGCCGACACCAGCAGCTCGGTGCAGAGCATCACGCTGCCGAAGGACTTCGAGGGCAACGGCTACGTCAACGTGCAGTTCGTGCGCGATCCGTCCTCCGACGAGATCTTCATGAGCCCGCTCTCCTACGGCGTGGTGCCGTTCTCGGTGAACCTCGACGCGCGCCGCGATGCGCTCACGGTGGACACGCCCGCGCTGGCGAAGCCCGGCGACACCGTCACCTTCAGGCTGCACGCCGCGCAGCCGGCGAAGGTGGTGCTGTTCGCGGTGGACGAGGGCATCCTGCAGATGGCGCGCTACAAGCTGGGCGACCCGCTGCAGTTCTTCTTCAGGAAGAAGATGCTGGAAGTGCGCACCGCGCAGATTCTCGACCTGATCCTGCCCGACTTCGAGAAGCTGATGTCGCTGGCTGCCGCGCCGGGCGGCGACGCCGACGCGGCGATCAGCCGGCAGCTGAACCCGTTCAAGCGCAAGCGCGACAAGCCGGTGGCGTACTGGTCGGGCATCGTCGACGTGAACGGCGAGCGGGATTTCAGCTACACCGTGCCCGACTACTTCAACGGCCGGCTGCGGGTGATGGCGGTGGCGGTGTCGGCCGACCGCATCGGCACGGTCGAGGGCGCCACCACGGTGCGCGGCGACTTCGTGCTCTCGCCGAACGTGCCCACCACGCTCGCGCCCGGCGACGAGGCCGAGGTCAGCGTGGGCGTGGCGAACAACCTCACCGACATCGGCAGCAAGGCCGTGCCGGTGGCGGTGACGCTGCAGACCGGCCCGCAGCTGCAGGTGCTCGGCCCCGCCACGCAGAGCGTGAGCCTCGCCTCGATGCGCGAAGGCGTGCTGCGCTTCCGCATCAAGGCCACGGACACGCTGGGCTCCGGCCATCTCGCCTTCGTCGCCGGCTACGGCGGCAAGTCGGCGAAGCAGGGCATCGACGTGTCGGTGCGCCCGGCCGCGGCCTACCGCACCCAGGTCGACGTGGGCCGGGTGGCCTCGAACAGCCAGGCCGAGCTGAAACCGCTGCGCCCGCTGTACGACGCCTACGCCTCGCGCGACGCGGCGATCTCCTCGCTGCCGGTGGTGCTGGCGCAAGGCATCACCAGCTACCTCGTGAACTACCAGCACTACTGCAGCGAGCAGATCGTCAGCGCGGCGGTGCCGCGGCTGGTGGTGGCGAAGTGGCCGGTGGTGCCGGTGTTCGCGCACGCGCTGCAGCCGGCCTTCGGCGACAAGACGATAAGCAACGACGCGGCGCTGGCGCAGTTCCTCGACGTGCTGCACGCGCGCCAGAACGGCGCGGGCGGCTTCGGCCTGTGGTCGGCCACGCCCGATGCCGAGCCCTTCGTCTCCGACTACGCGATGAACTTCCTGATCGAGGCGCGCGAGCGCGGCGTGGCGGTGCCGCAGGACATGCTGGACGCCGGCAACCAGTACCTGAAACAGCTGGCCGCCGACGACAGCCTGGACACGCTGGACCAGCTGCGCCAGCGCGCCTATGCGGTGTACCTGCTGACCCGGCAGGGCAACGTCACCACCAACGACCTCGCCGCCGTGCAAAAGCGCCTGCAGGACCTGTATCCGAAGGAGTGGAAAAACGATCTCGCCGCCGCGTGGCTGGCCGCCTCCTACAAGCTGCTGAAGCAGGATGCCGAGGCGAACCGGCTGCTGGCCGGTCCGCTGAAGCTGCTCACCCGCGCCAAGGCCGAGGAGGATTTCGGCTACGGCTACTACTACGACCCGCTGACCCGCGATGCCAGCGTGCTGTACCTCGTCGCGAAGCACTTCCCGCTGGAGGCGAAGGCGCTGCCGCCGCGCGTGTTCGAGAACCTCGCCTGGCCGCTGGCGCACGGCGACTACAACACCTTGTCGTCGGCGATGACGGTGCTGGCGCTGGACGGCTACGCGAAGGAAACCGCCGCCAATCTGGACAAGCTCGGCATCGAGGAAGTGCTGGCCAACGGCAGCGTGAAATCCATCGCCCAGCCGCAGGGCGGCATGCTGCAGGGCGGGACGTGGAGCAGTGCGGCGCAGGCCTTGCGCTTCGTCAACCACGGCGAGCTGCCGGCGTGGCGCATCGCCACCCAGGGCGGCTACGACCGCAGCGCGCCGGCGGAAGCGATCAGGCATGGCATCGAGATCGTGCGCGACTACACCGACACCCACGGCAAGCCGCTGGGCCAGGTCAGCGTGGGCGAGGAGATCGACGTGCACCTGAAGATCCGCGCCACCGGCGACGCGGGCGTGGGCAACGTGGCGATCGTGGATCTCCTGCCCGGCGGTTTCGACCCGGTGCTGCAGACGCCGCCCGCCGCCGCGCCCGCGAGCGAGGACAACGGCGACGCCGACGGCAGCGCCGCCGCGGCTTCCGCGTGGCGCTCGCCGATCGGCCTCTCCAGCTCCACCTGGCAACCCGAGTACGCGGACATTCGCGAGGATCGCGTGGTGATCTACGGCACCGCCACCCCGGACGTACGCGAGTTCATCTACCGCATCAAGGCCACCAGCGCCGGCAAGTTCCAGGTGCCGCCGGCCTATGCGGAAGCGATGTACGACCGCGCGATCCAGGCCCGCGCGCCCGGTGGCGCGGTGCTCACGGTGGTGCAGAAGCCATGATCGAAACCGCATTGCCTCGCCTGCCGCGCAGAGCGACCGGCTTCGTGGGTCGGGATTCATCCCGACCAGCATCTCCGGCATGTCGGGCTGAAGCCCGACCCACGCGTCGTTTGCGTGCGGTGCCGCCGATGTCGTGGGTCGGGATTCATCCCGACCGGCGTCTCCGGCATGTCGGGCTGAAGCCCGACCTACGTGTCGTTTGCGTGCGGTGCCGCCGATGTCGTGGGTCGGGATTCATCCCGACCGGTGTCTCCGGCATGTCGGGCTGAAGCCCGACCTGCGCGTCGTGTGTGGATGAGGAACGGGATGAGGGCTGTGTGTCCGTCGCGAGCTTTCTGAAGGAGCGCCTGATCCGCTGGCAAAACTGGCTGGCCGCCCTCGCGCTGTTCGCCATCGTGCTCGCGGGCTGCCGGCTGTGGCCGCACCAGCCCCTGCGCGAACGCCTGCCCAGCTCCACCGCGTTCTACGACGACAGCGGCCACCTGCTGCGGCTGACGCTCGCCAGCGACCAGCAATACCGCCTCTGGGTGCCGCTGCGATCCATTTCGCCACAACTCGTCGAAGGCGTGCTGCTGCACGAGGATCGCTGGTTCCGCTGGCATCCGGGCTTCAACCCCTGGGGGCTCGTGCGCGGCGCCTGGGTCACCTATGTGCGGCATCGCCATCCGCAGGGTGGCTCCACCATCACCATGCAGCTGGCGCGCCTGTTGTGGCAGCTGGATACGCGCACGCCGCTGGGCAAGCTGCGCCAGATCGGCCGCGCGCTGCAGCTGGAACTGTTCTATTCCAAGCGCGACATCCTGGAGGCCTACCTCAACGACGCGCCCTACGGCGGCAACGTGCAGGGCGTGGGCGCGGCCAGCCTCGCGTACTTCGGCAAGCCGGCCGGTGCGCTCAGCTTGCCGGAGGCGCTGACGCTGGCGGTGATTCCGCAGGACCCGGCGCGGCCGCTGCAGTCGGGCGGCACGCTGATCAATCCCGCCCTCGCGCAGGCGCGCAACCGCCTGTACGCGCGCTGGCTACGCCGGCATCCGCGCGATGCCGCGCTGCAACCCCTGTTCGCGCTGCCGCTGACGCTGCGCCCCTTGTCGAGGCTGCCGTTCGAGGCGCCGCACGCGGTGGACCAGCTGCTGGCCGCGCAGCGCCTGGGCGGCGACACGCTGCCGCCCATCGTGACCACCACGGTCGACCTCGGCCTGCAGCACGCGCTGGAGCGGCAGGTGGCGAACTACGTGCAGCGCAACGCGCCGCGCGGCATCCGCAACGCGGCGGCGCTGCTGATCGACACGCGCGACATGGGCATCAAGGCGATGGTGGGCTCGGCGAACTACTTCGACGCCGGCATCGAGGGCCAGGTCAACGGCACCGATGCGAAGCGCTCGCCCGGCTCCACGCTGAAACCCTTCATCTACGCGCTGGGTTTCGATCAGGGCGTGCTGCATCCGCAGACCGTGCTGCGCGACGTGCCCAGCTCGTTCGGCCCGTACACGCCGGAGAATTTCGACGGGCATTTCCTCGGGCCGGTCACCGCCACCCAGGCGCTGATCCGCAGCCGCAACATCCCCGCCGTGTGGGTGGCTTCGCAGCTGCACCAGCCCAGCCTGTACGATTTCCTGCGCGAGGCTGGCGTGAGCCGCCTGGCCAGCGAGCAGCACTACGGCCTGGCCCTGGTACTGGGCGGCGGCGAGGTCACCATGCAGGAGCTGGGCGATCTCTACGCGATGCTGGCGAACCGCGGCGTGCTGCAGCCCTTGCGCCTGCGCGCGGACGATCCGCAGCCAGCCGGCACGCGTCTCTTGAGCGACGCCGCCAGCTTCATGGCGATGGACATGCTGCGGCAGAACCCGCGCCCCGACGCATCCTTCGGCAACGAACGCGCGCAGCTGCCGGTGGCGTGGAAGACGGGCACGTCGTGGGCCTTCCACGACGCCTGGACCGCCGGCAGCTTCGGCCCTTGGGTGCTGGTGGTGTGGGTGGGCAATTTCGACGGCACGGCGAACCCCGCCTTCGTGGGCGTGGAGGCCGCCGCGCCGCTGTTTTTCCAGATCGTCGATGCGCTGCGCGCCGAGCGCCCGCACCTGCGCGAGCCGATCCGTCGCATGCCGGCGGACCTGAAGCGCGTGGAGATCTGCCTCGCCAGCGGCGAGCTGCCCAGCCAGTGGTGCCCGCAGCGCGGCTGGACCTGGTTCATCCCCGGCAAGTCGCCGATCCGCGTGGGCAACATCTACCGCCCGCTGGTGATCGACGACGCCAGCGGCCTGCCGGCGTGCCCGCCGTATGCGGGCAAGCGCACGCACGTGGAGGTGTTCGAGTTCTGGCCCTCCGATCTCGCCCACGTGTTCGCGCAGGCCGGCATCCCGCGGCGCAAGCCGCCGCAGAACCCGGCCTGCCGCGATGCCGGCCAGCCCGTGGGCGATCCGCCGCGGATCACCTCGCCGCTGCGCGCCAGCACCTACGCGATGCGCCTCGATCAAACCCGGCCCACGCCGATCGCGTTCAGTGCCACCGCCGACGCCGACACGCATGCGCTGTACTGGTTCGTCGACGACGCCTACGTGGGGCAGGGCACGCCGGGCAACAGCCTGTTCTGGCAACCGCGCAGCGCCGGCAGCTACCGCGTGCGCGTGGTGGACGACCATGGCCGCAGCGATACACGCGCACTCGAGGTGAGCCTGGTTCAATGAGTTTGCCGCGCTGATGTATGCTCGGACGCTTGCCGTCGCACAGGGGCGTTCGCGCATGAAGCAAGCACCGGTTCCGTCGTACTACCGCAGCACCGCCACGCCGTACGCGGCGCATGTGCCGCTGCAGGGACGGCAGGAAACCCGCATCGCCATCGTCGGCGGCGGCTACGCCGGATTGAACACCGCGCTGGGCCTGGCCGAACGCGGCGTGCGCGACGTGGTGCTGCTGGAGCGCGAACAGATCGGCTTCGGCGCCTCCGGCCGCAACGGCGGCTTCGTGTTCGCGGGCTATTCGCTGGGCGAGCAGGCCTTGCTCGACCAGCTCGGCGCGGCGCGCGCCCGCGCGCTGTTCGGCCTCACCACCGCGGCGGTGCAGCGCATCCGCGAACGCATCGCCAGGTACGCCATCGCCTGCGACGCGGTGGACGAGGGCGTGATCTGGGCCAACTGGTTCCGCGACCCCGCCGTGCTGCGCCGGCGCCAGCAGCTCCTGGCCGAACACTACGGCGTGCACTGGGACTGGCTTCCGCAGGAGGAGCTGCGCGAGCGCGTGCGCAGCCGGCGCTACCACGACGCTCTGTTCGAACGCAACGCGCTGCACTTGCATCCGCTGAACTACGCCATCGGCCTCGCCGCCGCGGCGAGCGCGCAGGGCGTGCGCATCCACGAGGACAGCGACGTGTGGCGGCTCCGGCGCGAGGGTGCGCGCTGGCTGCTCGGCACGCCGCACGGCGAACTCGTGGCCGAGCAGGTGGTGCTGGCCTGCGGCGGCTATCTCGCGGGCCTGCAGAAAACCATCGACCGCGCGGTGCTGCCGATCGCCACCTACGCGATGGCCACCGAGCCGCTGGGCGATCGTCTCGCCGAATGCCTCGCCACGCGCGCCGCGGTCTACGACACGCGCTTCGCGTTCGACTACTACCGCCCGCTGCCGGACACGCGCCTGCTCTGGGGCGGCCGCATCTCGATCCGCAACCGCTCGCCGCAGGCGGTACAGCGCCTGCTCCGGCATGACTTGTCGCGGGTGTTCCCGGCCTTGAAGGATGCGAAGATCGACTACGCATGGTCGGGCCTGATGAGCTACGCGCGCCACCAGATGCCCCAGCTGGGCAGCGCCGGCGACGGCCTGTGGTGGGCGCAAGCCTTCGGCGGCCACGGCCTCGCGCCCACCTGTGCGGCGGGCGAACTGCTGGCCGCGGCGATCGCCGAGGGCGACCAGGGCTGGCGCCAGTTCGCCGACTACGGACTGGCGAGCGTGCGCAAGCCGTTCGGCCTGCTCGCCGCGCAATGCAGCTACTGGTGGCAGCAGGCGCGCGATGGCTTCAAGACGAGGTTGGAAGGATGAGCGAAACCGCGGAAATCAGCTGGGCCGATTTCGAGAAGGTGCTGATCGTGGCCGGCACGGTCATCCGGGTGGAAGCCTTTCCCGAGGCGCGCAAGCCGGCGTGGAAGGTGTGGGTGGACTTCGGCCCGTACGGCGAGAAGAAGACCAGCGCGCAGATCGCCGCGCTGTATTCCGCCGAGCAGTTGCTCGGCCGGCAGGTCGTGGGCGTGATCAACTTCCCCGAGAAGCAGATCGGCCCGTTCCGCTCGCAATTCCTGCTCACCGGTTTCCCCACGCCCGACGGCGTGGTGCTCACCGCGATCGAGCGCTCGGTGCCGAACGGCACGCGGCTGGCTTGAGAGCTCTGAGATCATTGCCGCTCAACGCAGCACGCGCACCGCGTTGTTGATGCCCAGCGCCAGTACCGCGAGCCCGGCCAGCACGGTGGCGGCGCGGGCCGGGATGCGGCGGATGAAGAACGCGCCGAACGGCGCGGCGAGGATGCCGCCGACGATCAGGCCCAGCACCGCCACCACGTGGCCGGCGCCGATGCCATACAGAAAGCCGGCGCTGGCAGCGACGCTCACCACGCACTTGGCCAGGTGCACGCTGCCGATCACCGCGCGCGGCTGCAGCCCGCGGGCGAGCAGGGTGGTGGCGGTGAGCGCGCTCCAGCCGCCGCCGCCCACCGCGTCCACGAAGCCGGCGGCGAGGCCCAGCAGCGGCGTGCCGCGCGGCGGCTCGCTGCGCTCGCCGGGGCGTTTCGCGCCGCGCAGCAGCAGGAACAGGCCCATGCCGAGCAGGTAGGGCGTCAGCGCGATGCGCATCCAGTCGGTGGGCAGGTGCACCGCCAGCCACACGCCGAGCAGGGCGCCGAGCACGCCGGGGATCGCCAGCGCGAGGAACAGCTTCCGCTTCACGTTGCCGGCGGCGAGATGGCTCAGCCCCGAGGCGCCGCAGGTGAAGGCCTCGGCGTAGTGCACGCTGGCGCTGGCCAGCACCGGCGGCATGCCCAGGCCCAGCAGCAGGCCGGCCGAGGTCACGCCGTAGGCCATGCCCAGGGCGCCGTCCACCAGCTGCGCGGCGGCGCCCACGAGGGCAAAGACTAGGAATTCCGGCAGGGCGCTCATCGGCACTCGCAGCGAGGTGGTGGCGGCATGTCAGCACGCGCGCCCGCGTGCCGGAAATGAACCGCCCGCATAAGCACATGCCGACAAGTGTTTTCAGGCCTCACGGCGGCGGACCTAGCATGGCCATCAAGACGTATGGACGTCCAAAAGGAAAGACCATGAACGCTGCCGCCCGACCGATATTGCCGACGCCCGGCCTGGCCGCCGAACGGCTGGCGCTGCTGCACCGGCTGACCGAGGGCCTGCCGCCGGCGGACCTGTACTGGATCTCGGCGTGGAGCGCCGCGCTGGCCGCGCAATCCACCCGCGTGGTGCTGCCGTCCGCCGCGCCGGCGGAGGCGCCGAACGCGGCCACGGCCGAGCGGCTGACCGTGCTCTACGGCAGCCAGACCGGCAACTCGCGCCGGGTGGCCGAGCGGCTGGCCGAGCGTGCCACCGCGGCGGGGCTGAACGTGCGCATCCTGCGCACCGGCGCCTACGCCGTGCGCGAGCTGGCGCAGGAGCGGCACCTGGTGCTGGTGATCAGCAGCCAGGGCGACGGCGATCCGCCGGACGACGCGCTGGGCTTCGTCGAGTTCCTGAGCGGCAAGCGCGCGCCGAAGCTGCCGCAGCTGAAGTTCGCCGTGCTGGGCCTGGGCGATTCCAGCTACCCGCAGTTCTGCGCGGTGAGCCGCCGGCTCGACGCGCGCTTCGCCGAACTGGGCGCGCAGCGCTTCGCCGAACTGGGCGAGGCCGACGTGGATTTCGAGGCGCCCAGCGCGAGCTGGAGCGAAGGCGTGCTGGCCAAGGCGCGCGAGGCGCTGGGCGCGCCCGCCGCGGCGAACCTGCGGCCGGTGGCCCTGCATGCGGTGAACAGCGCGCAGCACGACCGCGATAACCCGTTCGCCGCCGAGGTGCTGGAGAACCAGCGTATCGTCTCGCGCGACAGCGACCGCGAGGTGCGCCATCTGGAACTGTCGCTGCAGGGCTCGGGCCTGCGCTACGAGCCGGGCGACGCGCTGGGCGTGTGGCCGCGCAACCCGGCCGTGCTGGTGGACGAGTGGCTGCGCGAGCTGCGCCTGGACGGCGAGCAGGAAGTGGCGCACGACGGTCGCCGCCTGCCGCTGCGCCGCTGGCTCAGCCACGAGCGCGAGCTGACCCGGCTCAGCCGCCCGCTGCTGGCCGCGCACGCCGCCGCCAGCGGCGACAAGGAACTCGCGCGCGTGCTGGAACCGGAGCAGCGCGAGGCGCTGGCCCGCCTGCTCGACACGCATCAACCGATCGACCTGCTGCGCCGCCATCCGGTGGGCTGGAACGCGGAGCAGCTGGTCGCCGCGCTGCGCCCGCTCACGCCACGCCTGTATTCCATCGCCTCCAGCCCGAAGGCGGTGGGCGAGGACGAGGTGCATCTCACGGTGGGCGTGGTGGCGTACGAGGCGCACGGCAGCGCGCATCTCGGCGCGGCCTCGGCCTTCCTCGCCGCGGCCGGCGACGACGAGCGGGTGCCGGTGTTCGTGGAGGCCAACGAGCGCTTCCGCCTGCCGGGCGACACTGCGCGCGACATCATCATGATCGGCCCGGGCACCGGCGTGGCGCCGTTCCGCGCCTTCGTGCAGGAGCGCCAGGCCGTGGGCGCCGCGGGGCGCAACTGGCTGTTCTTCGGCAATCGCCATTTCGCGCAGGACTTCCTCTACCAGACCGAGTGGCAGCAGGCGTTGAAGGATGGCGCGCTGCATCGGCTCGACCTGGCGTTTTCGCGCGATACGTCCAGCAAGGTCTATGTACAGGATCGGATCAAGGCGCACGGGCGCGAACTGTACGCCTGGTTGCGCGATGGCGCACACCTCTACGTCTGCGGCGACGCGACGCACATGGCGAAGGACGTGCACGAGGCGCTGGTCGATACGGCCGTGGCCCACGGCGGGCTCAGCATCGAGGACGCGCGCGGCTGGCTGGGCGAGCTGCTACAGGAAGGGCGCTATGCCCGCGATGTTTATTGAGAAATGCTTCGCGCCTGAAGCCGCTCCTACAGCGATGCGCATGTAGGAGCGGCTTCAGCCGCGACCCCGGATGCTCCAGAGAATCCCCATGCCCTCCCATCTCGAACACATCAAGACCGCCAGCCGCTTCCTGCGCGGCAGCATCGCCGAAGGCCTGGCCGATCCGGTCACCGGCGCGATCAGCGAGGACGACGACAAGCTGCTGAAGTTCCACGGCAGCTACCAGCAGGACGACCGCGACATCCGCGACGAGCGCCGCCGGCAGAAGCTGGAGCCGGCCTACGCCTTCATGGTGCGCGCGCGCCTGCCGGGCGGGGTGATGACGCCAAAGCAATGGCTGGCGTTCGACAAGATCGCCGGCGACTACGCCTCCAGCGGCCTGCGCATCACCACGCGGCAGACCTTCCAGTGGCACGGCATCATCAAGCGCAACCTCAAGCCCACCATCGCCGCGATCAACGCCGCGCTGGCCAGTACCATCGCCGCCTGCGGCGACGTCAACCGCAACGTGGTGTGCAACACCAACCCGGTCGAGTCGCAGGCGCACGCCGCGGCGTATGCGTGGGCGGCGAAGCTGTCCGAGCACCTGAAGCCGAAGACGCGCGCCTACCACGAGTTGTGGCTGGACGGCGAGCAGCTGGTGGGCGAGGCCGCGGCGGCGGAGCACGAGCCGCTGTACGGCCCCACCTACCTGCCGCGCAAGTTCAAGATCGGCGTGGCAATCCCGCCGCTCAACGACAGCGACGTGTTCGCGCAGGATCTTGGCCTGATCGCGATCATCGAGCGCGGCGAACTGGCCGGCTTCAACGTGGCGATCGGCGGCGGCATGGGCGCCACCCACGGCGATCCATCGACCTATCCGCGCCTTGCCGACGTGATCGGTTTCGTGCCGCCCGAGCGCCTGCTGGCGCTGGCCGAGGCCACCATCGCCGTGCAGCGCGACTGGGGCGACCGCGAGGAGCGCAAGCACGCGCGCTTCAAGTACACCATCGACACGCGCGGCCTCGCCGCGGTGAAGGCGGAGATCGAGCAGCGCGCCGGTTTCGCGCTGGAACCGGCGCGGCCGTTCCGCTTCGACCACAACGGCGACCGCTACGGCTGGATCGAAGGCCACGACGGCCGCTGGCACCTCACCCTGCAGGTGGAATCCGGCCGCCTGCTGGACGGCGAGGAGACGCGCTGGCTGAGCGGCATGCGCGAGATCGCGCGCGTGCACACCGGCGACATCCGGCTCACCTGCAACCAGAACCTGATCGTCGCGAACGTGGAAGCGGCGGATCGCGCGCGCATCGACGCGATCGTGGCCGCGCATGGCATGGACGGCTACCGCCGCCACAGCGGCATCCGCCGCCACGCCATCGCCTGCGTGGCGCTGCCCACCTGCGGGCTGGCGATGGCCGAGAGCGAGCGCTACCTGCCGAAACTCTTGCCGAAACTGGAGGCCTCGCTGGACCGCCACGGCCTGCTCGACGCGCCGATCCTGCTGCGTCTGTCCGGCTGCCCGAACGGCTGCTCGCGGCCCTACCTCGGCGAGATCGCCCTGGTCGGGCGCGCGGTGGGCCGCTACGACCTGCGCCTCGCGGCGGACTTCCGCGGCCAGCGGCTGAACCAGATCTACCGCGAGAACGTGGACGAGGCCGCGATCCTCGCGGCGCTGGACGAGCTGTTCGCCCGCTACGCCGGCGAGCGCACGCCGGGCGAGCACTTCGGCGACTTCCTGCTACGCGTGGGCGTGCTCGCCTCGAAAAAGATCGCACTGGAGGTCATCGCATGAACGCGCCGGTTCTTCCCGCCGACGGCAACGACACGGAGGCGCTGCTCGCGCTCAACCGCTGGCTGGCCGGGCGCGACGCCGCGGCGCGCGTGCGCTGGATGCTGGAGCACGTGCCGGGCGCGCACGCGCTGTCCTCCAGCTTCGGCGCGCAGGCGGCGGTGTCGCTGCACCTGCTGGCCAGTCAGGCGCCGGAGATCCCGGTGATCCTGATCGACACCGGCTACCTGTTCCCCGAGACCTACCAGTTCGTCGACACGCTGGTCGAACGCCTGTCGCTCAACCTCAAGGTCTACCGCCCGGTGATCGGCCGCGCCTGGGCCGAGGCGCGCTACGGCAAGCTGTGGGAGCAGGGCGTGGAGGGGCTGGAGCGCTACAACGCCATCCGCAAGGTGGAGCCGATGCAGCGCGCGCTGGCCGAGCTGGGCGTGCGCGGCTGGTTCGCCGGCCTGCGCCGCGACCAGTCGCGCAGCCGCCGCGCGATCGACTTCGTGGAATGGCGGCAGGGCCGCTGGAAGCTGCACCCCATCGCCGACTGGACCGACCGCGACGTGGGCCGCTACCTGCAACAACACGACTTGCCCTACCACCCGCTGTGGGAACAGGGCTACATCTCCATCGGCGACACCCACACCACGCAGCGCTGGGAACCGGGCATGGACGCCGAGGACACCCGCTTCTTCGGCCTCAAGCGCGAGTGCGGGCTGCACGAGTTTTCGTGATTGCATTTGCTCCCTCTCCCTTCCGAGCGCGAGTGCGGCCCGCATCATTTCTCCCTCTCCCCCAACGGTTTCACCGTTGGGGGAGAGGGTTGGGGTGAGGGGGCTTTTGGCTTTGAGGGTGCCCGAAAAGCATCGCGCACAGAGCCTGCCCCGGACTTGATCCGGGGGTGCGCTCCTACGCCACCGCCAGCCGCTCGCGCCAATGCGGCACGCGCGGCGGCGTCTCCGGCACGATCCCCTGCGTGAGCAGCCGGCGCACGTCGTTGCGGTCCAGGTGCGGCGCGAACTGCGCGATCCATTCCAGCGTGTAGTCGCGCAGCACGCTGTCCTTGCGCAGCACGATCCAGGTGGTGCACAGCGGCAGCAGTGCGTCGGCCTCGATCACGCGCAAGTCGGTGTCCTCGCCCGGCTGCAGCGCCATCTCGGCCAGCACGCCGATGCCCAGGCCTGCGCGCACGTAGGTCTTGATCAGGTCGGCGTCGGCGGCGGTCATTGCGATCTGCGGCACCAGCCCGGCGGCGGCGAAGGCGCGGCGCAGCGAGGATTCCGGCCGCTTCGAGGAGTCGTAGCTCACCAGCGGCTGCGCGGCCAGCTCGGCCAGCGTGGGCGTGCGGCCCAGCGTGGCCAGCGGATGGTCCTGCGGCGCCAGCACCACGCGGCTCCAGCGGTAGGCGGGCAGGGTGATGCCGCCAGCCGGCGCCGCGCCCGAGGTGCTGACCACGGCGAGGTCGACGCGGCCGCTTTCCAGCAGGGCCAGCACCTCGGCGTCGCCGCAAGGCTGCAGGTGCACGCTGACCTGCGGGTAGCGGCGGTTCAATGCGGCGATCGAGCCGGGCAGGGCGAAGCGCGCCTGGGTATGCGTGGTGGCGATGCGCAGTTCGCCGTGCGCCTCGTTGCGCAGGTTCGCGGCGATCGAGCGGATGTTCAGCGCCTCGGCCAGGATCACCCGCGCGCGCTCGATCACCCGCACGCCGGCGTCGGTGATCGAATCCAGGCTCTTGCCCTTGCGGATGAACAGCTGCAGGCCGAGCTCGTCCTCCAGCTGCTTCAGCTGCTTGCTCACCCCGGGCTGGGTGGCATGCACGTGCTCGGCGGCGGCGGTGATGTTGAGGCGGCAGTCGGCGATGGCGACGAGGTAACGCAGCTGGGTCAGGGTCATGGCGATCCAGGGAGTCAGGACGATGGACGATGTGGCGTGGCGAGAGGCTGCGCACGCATACATCGCATCGTCCGGGTCCGCATCAGGCGGCCGCTGGATGGGCTGGATTCGGCATGGAAGATGACCATGCGGCCGAGTGTATATGCATTTTTGTTCGGACGTCTATACGGATAGACGTTCATAAGAAATCTGCGTGGATTGGCGCGAGGCGTGACTAGTGAACCCCTCTCCCTCCGGGAGAGGGTGCCGGCAGGCGGGTGAGGGTTCGGACTAGCCGCAACACCCCGCTCCGTCCGAACCCTCACCCCCGACCCCTCTCCCGGAGGGAGAGGGGAGAAGAGCGCATTCATGCCGCCTCGGCATATACCCCCACTCGATCGTTATTTCCTCCGCCGCACCCCGCTGCGTAGCGTGAACCGCTCCAAGGCCACGCTCCCGAATCCTCGCCATGAAGCTGTATCCGCTGTTCGCCGATCTGTCCCGACGCGCCGTGCTGGTGGTGGGCGGCGGCGCCGTGGCCGAGCGCAAGGCGGCCGCGCTGCTGGCGGCAGGGGCGCAGGTGACGGTGGGTGCACCGGAGCTGACGCCGCAGTTGCAGCGCTGGGCGCGGCAGGGGCGCATCGCGCATCGCGAAGGCGAGTTCGCGCCGGCCTGGCTCGACTATGTGTGGCTGGTGGTGGCGGCCACCGACGATCGCGCGTTGAACGCTCGCGTCGCCGAACTGGCCGGCCTGCAGCGCGTGTTCGTCAACGTGGTGGACGACGCCGAGCTGTCCAGCTTCCAGGTGCCGGCGGTGATCGACCGCGCGCCGCTGGTGGTGGCGATCTCCAGCGGCGGCGCCGCGCCGATGCTGGCGCGGCTGGTGCGCGAGCGGCTGGAAACCCTGCTCGATCATTCGCTGGGCCCGCTGGCCCTGCTCGCGGCGCGGCTGCGCAAGCGCATCCGCCGCCGCCATCCCGATCTCGCGGCGCGGCGCCGCTTCTACACGACGCTGTTCAACGGCCCGGTCGCCGCGCTGCTGCGCAGCGGCCAGCCGAAAGCCGCCGCCGCTGCCGCCGAACAGGCCTTGCGGGCCGCACCTGCCGCGACGGCAGGCTCGGTGGTGCTGGTGGGCGCCGGCCCCGGCGATCCGGGCCTGCTGACCCTGCGCGGCCTGCGCGCGCTGAACGAGGCCGACGTGATCCTGCACGACCGCCTGGTGAGCGCCGAGGTGCTGGAGCTGGCGCGCCGCGATGCCGAGCGCATCGAGGTGGGCAAGCAGGCAGGCAAGCACCACGCCACCCAGGACGAGATCCACGCGCTGCTGCTGGAACACGCGCGCGCCGGCCGCCGCGTGGTGCGGCTGAAGGGCGGCGATCCGTTCGTGTTCGGCCGCGGCGGCGAGGAGCTGGAGTTCCTGCGCGAGCACGGCATTCCCTACGAGGTGGTGCCCGGCATCACCGCCGCGCTGGCCTGCGCCGCGCACGCCGGCGTGCCGCTGACCCACCGCGACCACGCGCAGTCGGTGCGCTTCGTCACCGCGCACTGCCGCGATTCGCTGGACACGCTGGACTGGCGCGCGCTGGCGCAGGAGCGGCAGACCCTGGCGGTGTACATGGGCGTGGCCGGCCTCGACAGCTTGCAGGAACAACTGCTCGCGCACGGCCGTGCAGCTTCCACCCCGTTCGCCTTGGTCGAGAACGGCACGCGCACGAACCAGCGTGTGGTCACCGGCACCCTGGCCAATCTGCCCGAACGCGCCGCCGCTCACGCGGTACGCTCGCCCGCGCTGCTGATCCTGGGCGAGGTGGCCGCGCTGGCCGAGCGCCTGGCTTGGTTCGGCGCGCCGCCGCTGGGCGAAGCCGTTGCCGACCTGCGCCGATGTGCCTGATCGAACATCAACGCCCTCTCCTGCACGCAAGGGGAGGGGACCAACCGAAACACGCCACCTTTGCAAACCCGCGCGCATGATCGCGTGCCGCCTTCGCCCCGGAGCCTGACCATGATCTACAACAGCATTCTCGACACCATTGGCCGCACCCCCATCGTGCGCGTGCACCGCCTGGCTCCGAAGCACGTGGAGCTGTACGTGAAGGTGGAGGCGTTCAACCCCGCTGGTTCGGTGAAGGACCGCCTCGCGCTCGCCATCATCCTCGACGCCGAGCAGCGCGGCGCGCTCAAGCCCGGCCAGACCGTGGTGGAGTCCACCTCCGGCAACACCGGCGTGGCGCTGGCGGCGGTGTGCGCGGCGCGCGGCTATCCCTTCGTGGCGGTGCTGCCGGAATCCTTCTCCATCGAGCGGCGCAAGCTGATCCGCGCCTACGGCGGCAAGGTGCTGCTGACCCCGGCGGCCCTGCGCGGCAGCGGCGCGTCGGCGAAGGCGCAGGAGCTGGCCGACAAGCACGGCTGGTTCCTCGCCAACCAGTTCGACAACCCGGCCAACCCGGCCTGGCACCGCCAGACCACCGCCGCCGAAATCGTCAGCGACTTCGCTGGCCGCCGCCTCGACTACTTCGTCAGCGGCTGGGGCACCGGCGGCACGCTCACCGGCGTGGGCGAAGTGCTCAAGGTGGCGCGGCCGGAAGTGAAGGTGATCGGCACCGAGCCGGCCGTCGCCTCGCTGCTCGGCGGCAAGGAATGGCAGCCGCACAAGATCCAGGGCTGGACCCCGGACTTCGTGCCCGCCGTGCTCAACCGCAAGGTGGTCGACCAGCTGGTGACGGTGGACGACACCGTGGCCCGCGACACCTCGCGCGCCCTGGCGCAGCAGGAAGGCATCTTCACCGGCATCTCCTCCGGCGCCACCCTCGCCGCCGCGCTGCAGGTGGCGCAGACCGCGCCCGCGGGTTCAGTGTTGCTGGCGATGCTGCCGGATACCGGCGAGCGTTACCTCTCGACGTTCCTGTTCGAGGGCGTCAACGAGGGGTCGGATGAGGTGGAGTGAGGGAGTGCGCTGGGCCCGCTGCTTGAATCAAGGCGTACCGTGAAGCGGCAACGGCTTGGTTGACCGGCGGGCCCTCTCGACGGATGCAGTCAAAAGATCAGCGATCCCTCGGCCAGATTGATCGCCCAATACGATCAGCTCACGCTGCCGCAGGCGTGTTTGAATGAAGACGCGCCCATCGTGCGGGTAGTAGCCCATGCCCCATTTCTTGCCTGGGTTGTAAGCGATTGAGGTGACTTCGGATAGAGGAATTGTGAAGTTCGCGCTGTTATGGCTGACCAGTTCGTGCCCCACGACGTACGAGCTCGGATCACTCAAGTCGCCATGGACGGCAAGGCGCTCAGTAAGTGCACGGGTGATTCCGATGCCGCTTTCGATGGACGTCAAGCCACGGCAGACTATGCCGTTGATGCAGGTTCCATCGACCAAAACGAGATACGTTCGATTGAGTATCAGCGCGTAGTACTCCATTGCAACGAAAGACCATGCATCATGATTTTGGTCTGCTGAAATCAACGCTTCGTGCGCTTCGGTGCAGTCTGAGTCCACAGTCCGATCTCATGGTGGTTGCGCCCGGAGACGACCGTGGCATCGTTTCATTTGCGGTAATCGGAGGCAAGTCGTGGGCTGAGGGGACCTCACCCCACCACCCGCGCCATCTTCCCCACCGAAGCCCTTGAATCCCACTCCGCTATCAGCTTCTGTCCCACCCGCGCCAGCGCATTGATCGCGGGCAGCAGTTCGCGGCCCAGTTCGGTGAGCGCGTATTCGGCGGAGGGTGGGGAAGTATCGAGCGGGTGGCGGCTGACCAGGCCGCGCGATTCCAGTTCGCGCAGGCGCGCGCTGAGCACGCGGGCGGAGATGCGCGGGATGTCGCGGCGCAGTTCGCCGAAGCGGCGCGGTTCGCCGCTCAGGTACCAGATCACGTTCGGCGCCCAGGCGCCGCGCAGCAGCGCCAGGCTTTCAGTGAGCGGGCAGGCGGGTGGCGGCGCGAGCTTGCTCTTGCGTACGGGTAGGCCCATGGCTGGCTCGGTAACGAGGTGGTGGGTGGTAACCGCGGAGTAACCGGATTTTGCGGCGGATCGGCGGCACCATGGTATCCAATGGTAACCATGGGCGGGTAGCATGCGCGGATCGGAGGCGCGCCGCAGCGTTCGGCGCGTGTCCGTTTTCCCGTCCCCACCAGGAGTCATCGCATGAAGCTCTACTACTCCCCCGGCGCCTGTTCGCTGTCCCCGCATATCGTGGCGATCGAGGCCGGCATTCCGTTGCAGCTGGAGAAGGTCGACGGCAAGAGCAAGCGCACCGCGAGCGGCGCGGATTTCTGGCTGGTCAATCCCAAGGGCTACGTGCCGGTGCTTGAGCTGGACAGCGGCGAGCGGCTCACCGAGGGCCCGGCGATCGTGCAGTACCTGGCCGACCTGAAGCCCGCCAGCGGCCTTGTGCCCGCGAACGGCACGCTGCCGCGCTACCACCTGCAGGAGATGCTGGGCTACATCAACTCGGAGATCCACAAGAGCTACAGCCCGCTGTTCAAGCTCGACACGCCCGAGGCTACCCGCGCCGAGCGCAAGGAGTACCTGCAGCGGCGCTACCGGTTCATCGAGGACGTGCTGGTGCAGCAGCCGTACCTGCTGGGCGACGCGTTCACCGTGGCCGATGCCTATCTGTTCACCGTGACCACTTGGGCGAAGCACGTGCAGCTGGATCTGTCGGGCTTCCCGGCGTTGCTGGCGTACCAGCAGCGCGTGGGCGAGCGCCCGGCGGTGCGCGAGGCGATGATCGCTGAGGGTCTGATCCGGGACGCCGCGTAATACCGATCCATAGCATCAACGGCCGGCATCGCGTGGTGCTGGCCGTTGGCGTGTCAGGGCCTGCGCTGCAGGTAGAAGCCGCTGTAGCCTTCCACGTCGTGGTCGTGGGCGAACGGGATGCGGCATTCGCGCTCGTCGTTGCGCCAGGCATCCACCACCCGGTAACCCAGCTTCGCCATCGCCTCCAGGAAGGCCGGGCGTGCGTGGACGTGGTAGGGCACGCAGGTGAAGCCCATGTTCTGCAGGGTGTGGAAGTCGAGGCTGTCGTGCATCGGCGTGGTGTTGACGATGAGGTGCGGCGGCGGCGCGGCCAGCGAGCCCAGCCAGGCGGCGAAGTCGTAGTCGAAATACTGCATGGCGCCGAGCACCAGCAGCAGATCCTGGCCATCGGCCTGCTGCTTGTCGTCGGCGAAGGCCAGCTGGCCTTCGGGGTCGTGCGCGCGTGCCCAGTCGCGGCCGGCGGCCATCGTGGTGGGCAGGTCGCTGACCAGCCAGCGCAGATCGGCCGGGTAGGGGCGATAGCGGCGGAAGGCGTAGTAGGCCACGCCGATATGGCCGCCCAGATCGAACACGCGGCGGCAGCCTTCGTCCAGCAAGCGGTTGAGCCAGTACAGCACCGGGTAGTCACCGATCCACAGCTGCTGGGCGCGATCGCGGTAGAGCGCGGCAGCATCGGCCAGGTCGTAGCTGTTGCGCAATGCGGTCGGCACCGCGGCCAGCGCCTCGGCGTGGCTGGCGTGGACGCCGAGGTAATGGTTGCCGCGGCGCTGCCGTTCGAAGTGGCGCCGGTACAGCTGCCGGGCCAGCGGACGCAGCGCCGGCAGATTCAGGGTTTCCACTGCGATACCGCGCAGACTCATGATCGGTTCCTTCCAGGCAGGGGGCGAGTCGGGTCGTGCAGATGCGTACCAATACCACGTTGGCGTGGAGCGAGTCGGGATGAATCTCGGCCCACATGGCTGCGGTGGCTTGCTCGCCTCCGGATGCTTCAGAGGAGAGCGGCAAGATCGGATTTTGCGCGCCAGCCAGATGCCCAACGTAGGTCGGGCTTCAGCCCGACGGGTGAAGCGAGTCGGGCTGAAGCCCGACCCACATGGTTGCGGTGGCTTGCTCGCCTCCGGATGCTTCGGAGGAGAGCGGCAGGATCGGATTGTGCGCGCCAGCCAGATGCCCAACGTAGGTCGGGCTTCAGCCCGACGGATGAAGCGAGTCGGGCTGAAGCCCGACCCACGGCGGCAGTGGATTGTGGATTCCTCTCCCTCCGCATGCTTCGGGGGAGAGCAGGATCAGATCTCCCGCGCCAGCCCTTCGGCGAGGCCGATGTAGCTGCCAGGCGTGAGGTCGAGCAAGCGCTGCTTCGCCTCGGCGGGCAGCTCCAGCTTGCCGATGAATTCGCGCATCGATTCCTTCGTGATGCCCTGGCCGCGGGTCAGCGCCTTGAGCTGCTCGTAGGGTTGCGGCAGGCCGTAGCGGCGCATCACGGTCTGCACGGCTTCGGCCAGCACTTCCCAGCTGGCGTCGAGGTCGGCGGCGAGGCGCTCGGCATTCACGGTGAGCTTGCCCAGGCCCTTCTGCAGCGATTCCAGCGCGACCAGGGTGTGGCCGAACGCGGTGCCCAGCGCGCGCAGCACGGTGGAGTCGGTGAGGTCGCGCTGCCAGCGGCTGATCGGCAGCTTCTCGGCGAAGTGGCCGAGCAGCGCGTTGGCGAGGCCGAAGTTGCCTTCGGCGTTTTCGAAGTCGATCGGGTTGACCTTGTGCGGCATGGTGGAGGAGCCGACTTCGCCCTCCTTGAGCTTCTGCTTGAAGTAGCCCAGCGAGATGTAGCCCCACACGTCGCGCGCCAGGTCGATCAGGACGGTGTTGGCGCGGCGCACCGCGTCGCAGTACTCGGCCACGCCGTCGTGCGGCTCGATCTGCGTGGTGTAGGGGTTGTAATCGAGCCCCAGGCTTTCCACGAAGCGCTGCGAGAACGCGCGCCAGTCGAGATCGGGGTAGGTGATGGCGTGGGCGTTGTAGTTGCCCACCGCGCCGTTGATCTTGCCGGGGATTTCGAGCTGAGCGAGCTGCTTGCGCTGGCGCTCCAGCCGCGCCACCACGTTCGCGAGTTCCTTGCCCAGCGTGCTGGGCGAGGCGGTCTGGCCGTGGGTGCGCGACAGCATCGGCAGCGCGGCGTTCGCGTGCGCCAGCTCGCGCAGCTTGGCGACGATGCGGTCGAACGCCGGCAGCAGCACCTGCTCGCGCGCGTCGCGCAGCATCAGCGCGTAGGAGAGGTTGTTGATGTCCTCGCTGGTGCAGGCGAAGTGCACGAACTCCTTGGCCTGGGCCAGCGCGGGATCGTTGCCGATGCGTTCCTTGATGAAGTACTCCACCGCCTTGACGTCGTGGTTGGTGGTGGCCTCGATCGCCTTGATCCGCGCGCCTTCCTCGATGCCGAAGCTGTCGGCGATGGTGTGCAGCTGCTTCACCTGGGTTTCGGTGAACGGCGGCAGCTCCGCGATGCCCGGCTCGGCGGCCAGCGCCAGCAGCCATTCGATCTCCACGTGCACGCGGCGGTGCATCAGGCCGAACTCGCTGAAGATCGGGCGCAGCGGCTCGACCTTGCCGGCGTAGCGGCCGTCCAGCGGCGACAGGGCGGTGAGGGCATGGTTGGACATCGGGGCGTTCCGGCACGGGGAAACGGCCATTTTACATTGACGGTGGGGCGATGCTTGCGAGCTTATAGTCCAAGAACGATGAGCCGGGTTTTCTTGCTCGTCATCCCAGCGAGGAGCTTTTCAACAGCCGAAGGGCTGGTCACGCTGGGATCCAGTGCCTTTGCCTCCAGGGCTTCAAGTCACTGGGCTCCAGCTTGCGCTGGAGCGACGGAGGTTTTCGAGGCCTCCGGGTCGACCGGCTTCCCCATCTCTTGAAGGATCGAACCATGACCGGCTTCCGCATCGAACACGACAGCATGGGCGAGCTGCAGGTGCCCGCCGACGCGCTGTACGGCGCGCAGACCCAGCGCGCGATCGACAACTTCCCGATCTCCGGCCTGCGCCTGCCGCGCGAGTTCATTCGCGCACTGGGGCTGATCAAGGCCGCCGCCGCCGAGGCGAACCTGTCGCTGGGGCACCTGAAGAAGGGCCAGGCTGCGGCGATCCGCAAGGCCGCGCTGGCGGTGGCGCAGGGCGAACACGACACGCAGTTCCCCATCGACGTGTTCCAGACCGGCTCGGGCACCAGCACCAACATGAACGCGAACGAGGTGATCGCCCACCTCGCCGCGCGCGCCGGCGCCAGGGTGCATCCGAACGACCACGTCAACTACGGGCAGAGTTCCAACGACGTGATCCCCACCGCGATCCACGTCAGCGCCGCGCTGGTGGCGCACGAAGCTTTGCTGCCAGCGCTGAAACACTTGAAGAAAACCATCGAGCAGCGTGCGCGCCAATTGCGCAACGTGGCCAAGACCGGCCGCACGCATCTGATGGACGCGATGCCGGTGACCTTCGGCCAGGAGCTGTCCGGCTGGGCCGCGCAGATCGGCTCGGCCAGCGCGCGCATCGAGGATGCGCTCACGCGCATGCGTCGCCTGCCGCAGGGCGGCACCGCGGTGGGCACCGGCATCAATGCCGACCCGAAGTTCGGCGCGGCGGTGGCGCGCGAGCTGAAGAAGCTCACCGGCGTGCGCTTCGAGGCGATGGCCAACCCGTTCGAAGGCATGGCCGCGCAGGACGACGCGGTGGAGCTGTCCGGCCAGTTGAAGACGCTGGCCGTGGCGCTGATGAAGATCGCGAACGACCTGCGCTGGATGAATTCCGGCCCGCTGGCGGGCCTGGGCGAGATCGAGCTGCCCGCGCTGCAGCCCGGATCCTCGATCATGCCCGGCAAGGTGAACCCGGTGATTCCCGAGGCCGTGGCGATGGTGGCCGCACAGGTGATCGGCAACGACGCGGCGATCGCCGTCGCCGGCCAGTCCGGCAACTTCCAGCTCAACGTGATGCTGCCGCTGATCGCCTACAACCTGCTCGAATCGCTGGGCATCCTGGCGAACGCCGCGCGCCTGCTCGCCGACAAGGCGATTGCCGGATTCAAGGTCAGCAAGGCGCGCGTGGACGAGGCGCTGGCGCTGAACCCGATCCTGGTCACCGCGCTCAATCCCGTGATCGGCTACGAGCAGGGCGCGGCCACCGCCAAGCAGGCCTACAAGCAGCACCGGCCGATCATGGACGTGGCGCTGGAAACCACCGGGCTGTCCAAAACCGAGTTGCAGAAGCTGCTCGATCCGCTGGCGCTGACCAAGGGCGGCATCCACGGCGGTGGCTGATTGGCGCGATTTCCGCAAATTTCCCCGTAGGAGCGCACCCCCGGATCAAGTCCGGGGCAGGCTCTGTGCGCGAATGCTTTGGCGCTTGATCGAAGCAAGAGCATTCGCGCACAGGGTGCGCTCCTACGGCGGCCTCAGGCCACACCCACTACGCGTATCTCCACCCCGTCCACGCGCACCACCTGGCCTGCGTGGATCTTGCAGGTCTTGCGCAGTTCGGTGGCGCCGTCCACCGTCACCGCGCCGCTGGCGACCAGGTGCTTGCCGGCGCCGCCGCTGTCGCACAGGCCGACCAGTTTCAGCAGGTGGTCGAGCTTGACGTGATCGCGGTCGAGTTCGAAGCGGTGGATCATGTGTTCTCGTCTGGCGAAGTATTTGAAGAGTGCGGCCAAGGATGGCCGCCCGTTTGACTTTCGCGTTCAAGGACGAACGCACAAGTATTTCAAGAGTGCGGCCAAGGATGGCCGCCCGTTTGACTTTCGCGTTCATGGAAGAACGCACCAGTAAAGAAGGCGAAGAATGGGCGGTCCGCGTCCTGCGCGAAGGTGGCGGCATCGTCGAGGACGCCGAGCAGTATGTCGAAATCGCCGGCGGCGCTGCGGTGCAGTGCTTCGGCGTGCTCGAACAGCAGCACGTGCCCCCACGCGGGCAGCCAGCCGAGGTCGCGCAGGCAGTCGGCCAGCGCGTCCCAGTTGTGGCCGAAGTCGGCGGGCAGGCTCAGCGAGGCGGCGAGGCGGCGCAGCAGTTCGGCCTTGCCGTGGCAGCCGGCGAGGTCGGTGCGGCGGACGGCCAGTTCCTCGTGCGCGGCGGTGGTGGCGAGGCGCGCGAGATCGGCGTCGCCCACGAAGTACACGCCGTTCTGGCTGGGGCGGGTGAGGTCGGGATCGAGCGACGGTGCGTTCATCGGGCGAGCACGAAGCGGCGGAAGCTGCGGTAGTGGTCGTCGGTGTAGTAGTACACCGCGGGCGGTGTGCCGCCGGTGATGATGCGCCGCGCGCCGCGCGTGCGCGCGCCGGGCGTTTCCACCGTGTACTCGTGGTAGTAGCCACGCGGCTCGCGCGGCAGCAGGCCTTCGTAGTTGCCGAACACCACGCCGTCCTGCTGGTGCGGGAACGGGCCGCCGCGGGCGATCAGCGCCAGCGTGTCGCGCGCCTCGGGTGGCAGGAAGGCCGGCAGCGCGGCCGCGTTGCCGGCGTCCGTCGTGGCGGCGGGGACGCTTGCCGGCACGGAAGGCAGCGGCGTGTGCGCCGGCCGGTTCCACAGCAGCGCGATCGCGAGGATCACGAGCACGAGCAGCAACTTCCAGTAACGCATGTGGGCAGGCGGTGGCGGGCGGGAGGCGAGTCTAGCATTCGCTTCCGTGCTGCCGGCTTTCCCGTTCGCAGGAAATTGCGCACACTCGCCCTCCGGCCATGCGCACTGGCGCGCGCGGCCTCGCCAGGAGTCGAAGCTTGGACATCGCCAGCGACCGCGCGCGGCTGCCGCGGCAGATCCCGTACATCATCGGCAACGAGGGCTGCGAGCGTTTCTCGTTCTACGGGATGCGCAACATCCTCACCCCGTTCCTGATCAGCAGCCTGCTGCTGTACCTGCCCGAGGGCGAGCGCGCGGGCGCGGCGAAGGACGTGTTCCACAGCTTCGTGATCGGCGTGTACTTCTTCCCGCTGCTGGGCGGCTGGCTGGCCGACCGCTGGTTCGGCAAGTACCCCACCGTGCTGTGGATGAGCCTGGTGTACTGCCTCGGCCACGCCTGCCTCGCACTGTTCGAGCACCACCGCGCCGGTTTCTACGCGGGCCTCGTGCTGATCGCGCTGGGCGCGGGCGGGATCAAGCCGCTGGTGGCCTCGTTCGTGGGCGACCAGTTCGACCAGTCGAACAAGCACCTCGCGAAAGTGGTGTTCGACGCGTTCTACTGGATCATCAACTTCGGCTCATTCTTCGCCTCGCTGCTGATGCCGATCTTCCTGCGCCAGTTCGGCGCGGCGGTGGCGTTCGGCATCCCCGGCGCGCTGATGTTCGTGGCCACCGTGGTGTTCTGGTCGGGGCGCAAGCAGTACGTGATGCTGCCGCCGGCGCCGCCCGACCCGCACGCGTTCTCGCGAGTGATCCGCAGCGCCTTGCTGGCGCAGGCGTCGGGGCAGGCGCGGCCGGGACTGTGGCTGGCCGTGGCCGGCGTGCTGGCGGCCGGCGCCGCGTTCGCGCTGCTGCCCACGCTGGGATTCGTGATCGTCGCCTGCCTCGCCCTGGTGGCGCTGATCGGCGGCGTGGGCGGCGGCGCCTGGCTGCAGCTGGAGCGGGCGCGCGGCACGCATCCCGACGCTGCGGTGGACGGCGCGCGCAACGTGCTGCGCGTGCTGGTGATCTTCGCGCTCACCACGCCGTTCTTCTCGCTGTTCGACCAGAAGGCTTCGACCTGGGTATTGCAGGGTAACGAGATGACGATGCCCGCGTGGTTCCAGTCGGCGCAGATGCAGGCGCTGAACCCGCTGCTGGTGATGCTCTTGATCCCGTTCAACAACCTGGTGTTGTACCCGTTGCTGCGCCGCCGCGGCTGGGAACCCACCGCGCTGCGCCGGATGACCGCCGGCATCGCGTTCAGCGGCCTGGCCTGGATCGTGGTGGGCGCGCTGCAGCTGCTGCTCGACGGCGGCACGCCGCTGTCGATCCTGTGGCAGGTGCTGCCGTATGCGCTGCTCACCCTGGGCGAGGTGCTGGTCTCGGCGACCGGGCTGGAGTTCGCCTACAGCCAAGCGCCGGCCTCGATGAAGGGCGTGGTGATGAGCTTCTGGAACCTCACCACCACCATCGGCAACCTGTGGGTGCTGCTCGCCAACGCAGCGGTGCGCAACGAGGCGGTGACCGGCGCGATCGCCGGCACCGGTCTGGGCCTGGTCGCGTTCCAGATGTTCTTCTTCGCCGCGTTCGCCCTGCTCGCCGCGCTGGCCTTCGGCCTGTATGCGCGGCGTTACCGCGAGGTGGACAACTACCGTGCCTGAGCGCCCCGCCGCAGCTGCTCCGCCAGCGCGATGCCGAGCACCAGCCAGAACGCGCCCAGCGCGTAGCCGGCCAGCACATCGGAGAGGTAATGCGCCTGTAGCACCACGCGGCTGAGGCCGACGACGGTGACCAGCGCCACCGCGGCGGCCACGGTGTCGCGGTGGTGGCGGGGCAGGAACTGGCGCAGCAGCAGGTAGGCCCCCATGCCGAAGAACGCCATGCTCATCGAGGCGTGGCCGCTGGGGAAGCTGTAGCCGGTTTCCAGCACGAAGCCGTGGCCGTCGAACGGGCGCGCGCGCTGCAGCAGGTGTTTCGCCACGCTGCCGCTGCTGGCGGTGCCGCCCAGCGCCACGCACCACGGCACGAACAGGCGCCAGCGCCGGCGCAGCGCCAGCAGCAGGGCCACCACGAGGCCGGCAACCGCGAGCAGCGCGGGCTTGCCCAGGTTGGTGACGACGGCGACCACCTGCAGGAAACCTGCCGATAGCTGGTCGTGCAGCGCCTGCGCCAGCGCGGCGTCGAAGCGCACCAGCGCGGTGCGCGCCCACACCGCCCAGAACAGCAGCGCGAACAGCGCCGCGAACAGCGCCAGCAGGGCGACGGCGGTGCCCGGCTGCAGCGCGAGGTAGTCGTCCCTGCCGGTGGCGGCCAGCCGGCGGCGCCGCGCCCGGCGCCAGCCGAAGTCGCCGGCGAGCAGGGCGAGGATCAGCAGCAGCGCCCACAGCGCCGGGACATGCTGGCTGATCCAGAGAGGCAGGGTTTCCATGCAGGCGCGCTCCGTTCGCATCGGATGAAGTGGCGAAGCTTGCCGGATGGCGGGCGTGACTTCCAGCGCTGGCCTTGCCCTGGCTTTGCCGCGATAGTGGCGCGGTTCATGCCCACGGAGCCCGCGATGTCCCAGCGTCCCCTTTCCCTGCGCGTGGCGGTGTGCGCCGCGCTGCTCGCCTTCGCCACCGCGGCATCGGCGCAGACAATGCCAGCCTCGGCACCCGCCAGCGTAGCGACCGCCACGCCCTCGACGCTGCCGGCGCAACTGCAGGATTTCGACGCCTACGTGGCCGACACGCTGAAGACCTTCAAGGTGCCGGGCATCGCGGTGGCCATCGTCAAGGACGGCAAAGTAGTGCTGGCCAAGGGCTACGGCGTGCGCGAGCTGGGCAAGCCGGACAAGGTGGACGCGGACACGCTGTTCGCGATCGCCTCCAACACCAAGGCGTTCACCGCCGCGGCGCTGCAGATGCTGGCCGATCAGGGCAAGCTCGACATGGACGGCCGGGTGATCGACTACCTGCCGTGGTTCCGCATGAGCGACCCCTACGTGACGCACGAGATGCGCATCCGCGACCTCTTGGCGCACCGCAGCGGCCTCAGCCTCGGCGCGGGCGATCTCCTCTACTGGCCACCGACCAGTTACAGCACCGAAGACGTGGTGAAGCGCCTCGCCGACGTGCCGATCAAGAACAGCTTCCGCGGCCACTACGCCTACGACAACATCCTGTTCGCGGTGGCCACGCTGGTGATCGAGAAGGTCTCCGGCCAGCGCTACGCCGACTACATCCGCCAGCACATCTTCCAGCCGGTGGGCATGGACGAGTCGCTGGTGGACATGACCTACCTGAAGCCCGGCATGGACGCGGCCACCGGCCACGCGTCGTACGACTTCAAGGACGTGAAGCCGGTGCCACCGATGGCCTGGCTCAACGATCCCGGCGCGGGCGGCATCTACGCCAGCGTCAACGACCTCGCCAAGTGGATGAACGTGCAGCTGGCCGGCGGCGAGCTGCCGGACGGCAAGCGGCTGTTCTCCGAGAAGGCGCATCGCGAGATGTGGTCGATGCTGACGCCGATCCCGATCGGCAAGCCCTCGATTCCCGAGCTGGCGCCGCTGATGCCGCAGTTCTCCGGCTACGGCGAGGGCTGGTTCCTCAGCGACTACAGGGGCAAGAAACTCGCCTGGCACACCGGCGGCTGGCCGGGCTTCGTCTCGCGCCTCACTCTCGTCCCGGGCGAGCACCTGGGCGTGGTGGTGCTGACCAACCAGGAGTCCGGCGCCGCGTTCAACGCGATCACCTACCGCGTGCTCGATGCGTACCTGAACCCCGCGCACAAGACCGACTGGGTGGCGGCGTACGCCAAGTCGGTGAAGCAGGGCGAAGCCCGCGCCGACGACAGCTGGGCGAAGCACGAGGCCGCGCGCGACAAGCACGCCAAGCCCTCGCTGCCGCTCACCGGCTACGCCGGCACCTACCGCGACCCGTGGTACGGCGACATCGTCGTCAGCGACGAGGGCGGCAAGCTGCGCCTGCGTTTCAGCAAGACGAAACAGCTGGTGGGCACGCTGACGCCGTGGCAGCACGACAGCTTCATCGTGCGCTGGGACGACCGCTCGCTCAACGCCGACGCCTTCGTCAACTTCGCGCTGGACGACGACGGCCACGTGCGCGAGATGCGCATCCAGCCGATCTCGCCGCTGACCGACTTCAGCTTCGATTTCCAGGACCTGCGGCCGGTGCCGGTGAAGGCCGCCGCGAAGCCGGAGTGACGATGGATGCCTTGGTGCGAACGACAGGCGCAGGTCAGCCGTAGGTCGGGCTTCAGCCCGACGCACCGAAGCAGTCGGGATGAATCCCGACCCACGGCACGCCTCTCCCGCTGGCGGGAGTGCGATAAACAGCCAACCACGCCGGTGAAGGCGGCCGCGAAGCAGGAACCAAGATGGATGCCTTGGTGCGAATGACCGACGCAGGTCGGGCGTAGGTCGGGCTTCAGCCCGACACACCAAGGCAGTCGGGATGAATCCCGACCCACGACAAGCCTCTCCAGCAAGCGGGAGGGGAGACAAACAGCCAACCACAGGGGATCGCCATGCGTAGTCGTCACCTCACCGCCGCACTGCTCAGCTGCGGCCTGCTGTTTTCTGCCGCCACGCTCGCGCGCGACACCGCGCCGGCCGTGCAGGCGCACCGCTACTTCCGCGTGCAGCTGGGTAGCACCCAGACGCAGCCGGTGTCCGGCCGCCTGCTGCTGTTCGCGATCGATGCGAAGGATGCCGAGGCCGCGGCGAAGCAGCACGGCGGCGACGGCAGGGTGGAAGAGGTGGACACCAGTCCGTTCTTCCCCACCCAGACTGCGGTGGCTGCGCGCGAGGTGGGTCGGCTGGCGCCGGGGCAGGCGCTGGACATCGACGCCGACGACATCGCATTCCCCGCCGGCTGGTCGCAGTTGCCGCCGGGCGACTACTACGTGCAGGCCGTGCTGGACGTGCACCGCGACTACAACTACTCGGGCCGCGGCGCGGGCGACCTGGTCAGCCCGGTGGTGAAGCTGCAGCTGCCCACCGCAAGCATTCCCGACCTCAACCTCGACCGCACGCTGCCCGCGCGCGACCCGTGGCAGCTCGGTTCGCGGGCCACGCCGGCGATGCAGGAGGCGCTGTCCGCGGCGCGTGCGCATGAGCGCGACATCGACTTCGCCAGCCCTGCGCTCAGCGCGTTCTGGGGTCGGCCCATCCACATGCTGGGCCGCGTGCTGCTGCCGCCGGGCTACGACGCGAAGGCGAAGGCCACGTATCCCACCGTGTATTACACGCAGGGTTTCGGCGGCAGCAACGACCGCGTGGTCGGCACCCTGGTCAACGTCTACGCGGCGATGGCGAAGGGCGAGATGCCGCCGATGATCTGGGTGTTCCTCGACGAATCCGGCCCCACCGGCACCACCGAGTTCGCCGACTCGGTGAACAACGGGCCGTGGGGCAGGGCGCTCACCACCGAGCTGATGCCCGAGCTTGAGAAAACCTACCGCATGGACGCGAAGCCCAGCGGCCGCTTCCTGCAAGGCCACTCCTCCGGCGGCTGGGCCACGCTGTGGCTGCAGACGCGCTACCCGGCGATCTTCGGCGGCACCTGGTCCACCTCGCCCGATCCCAGCGACTTCCACGACTTCACCGGCGTGGACCTCTACGCGCCGCACGCCAATGTCTTCCGCAAGCCGGACGGCACGCCGTACCCGCTGGTGCGCGACCACGGCAAGGTGCTGGCCACGTTCCAGCAGTTCGCCCAACTGGAACGCGTGCTCGGCCCCTACGGCGGCCAGATGGCCTCGTTCGACTGGGTGTTCTCGCCCAAGGGCAAGGGCGGCCGGCCCGAGCCGATGTTCGACCGCGACACCGGCGACGTCGATCCCGCCGTGGTGGCGTACTGGCGCGAGCACTACGACATTGCACACCGTCTCGCCCAGCACTGGCCCGAACTGAAGCACGACCTCGACGGCAAGATCCACCTCTACGTGGGCACCGCCGACACCTTCTACCTCGACGGCGCCGCGCACAGGCTGAAGGCGGTGCTGGACGGCCTGCATGCGAAATCCGACTTCCGCTTCCTGCCCGACCGCACGCACTTCGACCTGTACGGCATCGGCCAGGACCGCCAAGGCCTGCTGAAGGACATCAGCTGGCAGATGTACGCCGTGGCGCGGCCGCATGCCGCGCTGAAGCCGCCGGCGCAGCACTGACGCTGAATGCCGTCGGCTGCTGCGGCAGGCCATGCACCACATCGGGCGGGTTTTGCGGCATAGTCGCGCGGCCGGCGCGGGGTTTTCCCGACCCGGCCGCCACCCCGATCACCATCGCGCAGGAAGGAGTCTGAAGATGAAAGCGTCCATCGTGTTTGCCCTCGCGTTCGGCTGCCTGCTGGCCATCCCGGCCGCGCAGGCGCAACAGTCCGCCGCCCCCGCGGGTTCCACCGGTCAGTGCAAGGACGGCAGCTACACCAGCAACGCCACCAAGCGCGGCGCCTGCCGCGGCCACAAGGGCGTGAAGGAGTGGTACGCCGCCGACAACGCGCCGGCCAAGGCGGAGAAGTCGTCGAAGAAGGAAGCCGCCGCCGCGGCTGCCCCGGCAGCTGCAGCTGCCCCCGCCGCTGCTGCCGCGCCGGCCGCCGCGGCAGCTCCGGCCCCTGCGGGGAAGAAGTCCATGGCCTGGACGAAGCCGGCCGCCACCGCGGCGCCGGGCGGCGGTGCCGGCAAGGTCTGGGTCAACGACAGCAGCAAGGTCTACCACTGCGAGGGAGACAAGTGGTATGGCAAGACCAAGCATGGCGAGTACATGAGCGAGGCCGATGCCAAGGCCAAGGGTTACCACGCCGAGCACGGGAAGGCTTGCACGCCGTAAGGTTTGGGTATTGCAGTCACGAGCAAGACGGAGGCCGGCGCAAGCCGGCTTTCGTTTGCGGGCGTGTCGAAAATTTCAGTCGCCTTGACGCAGGCTCACGGTTGTCCGGAATATTTTGCAGGTGCTCTGTTCTCCGTCCAGGAAGGGCGCTTGCTCTGGTTTTTTCGCAAGGAACAAAGCGGTTTCGGACGCCTGCCGGCGCCCGAGCTACTTTCTCTTTGCGTGCTTAAAGAGAAAGTAGCCAAAGAGAAAGGGCACCCCGATGGCGCGCCCTCCGGGCATCCTGCCCTGCGGGTGCGCGGGCGGGTTACGGGGTT
>OFIS01000070.1_pt1 | contig 134255 bp, 128 predicted proteins | sample 1775071 | NCBI WGS metagenome assembly OFIS01 (sample SAMN08195774, study PRJEB24354) | sludge metagenome | isolation source: sludge from phenol fed wastewater aerobic bioreactor C | place: India: Nagpur | collected 2016-09-17 | reverse complement strand
TGACGCGGACGTCGAGCGTGCGCCGCAGACCGTCGCCGAGAATGTTGAAGCCGAACACGGCGAGGAAAATCGCCAGGATCGGCAGAATCAGGCCCCACGGCGAATCGTAGATGTATTGTCGCGCATCGGCGATCATTTGGCCCCAGGCCGGCGTTTGTGGGCCGACGCTCATGCCGACGAAGGACAGCAGCGCCTCGACGATGACCGCAACGCCCATTTCGAGGCTGAGCAGCGTGATCAGCAGCGGCACCGTTGCCGGCACTATCTCGCTGGTGATGGTGCGGGCATGCGAGAACCCCAGCAGACGTGCGGCCGCGACATAATCCTTGCGTGCGATTACCAGGACCTCGCTGCGCATGACGCGGCAGAACCGCGTCCAGTCAACAAGGATAATGGCGAGGATGACGTTGCGCAGGCCGATACCGAGGCCGACCATCAGGATCAGCGACAGGATGACCGGCGGGAAAGACATCCAGACGTCGACGGCGCGCCCGATCAACGCATCGACCCGACCGCCGAAATAGCCAGCGATATAAGCCAATGTCGCGCCGACGATCATGGCGCCGAAGGAGGCGAACACGGCGACCATCATGGCGACGCGGGCGCCGTAAATCAGCCGCGACAACACATCCCGGCCGAGACTGTCGGTGCCGAGCAGGTAGGCCGGATCGCCGTCGTGCATCCAGGCCGGCGGCAGGAAAGTCGCTAGGAGGTTCTGCTCGTTCGGATCATGCGGCGCGATCTGCGGCGCCAGCAGCGCGCAGATGGCCAGCGCGGCGACGATGGTCAGGCCGATGAGGACGCGGCCCGACCGCAGCCAAGGTGGCAAGGATGCGAATGCGCGCGCGGCCATCACTGCAGCCTCAGCTTCGGATTGAGAATGACGTACAGGCTGTCAACGATGGTGTTGATGGACAGCACGACGATGCAATAAGTGAGGCCGACGGCCTGGATGATCGGAAGGTCGGCGTTGCGGACCGCATCGACCATCAGATTGCCGAGCCCGGGATAGGAGAATATCAGCTCGACCAGCAGCGTGCCGCCGAACAGGAAGCCGAACTGCACACCCATCAGGCTCAAGGTCGGCAGGATCGCGTTCTTCAGCGCATGGCGGATGAGGATATGCTTTTCGCCGAGGCCGCGCAGCCGCGCGAGATGGATATAGTCTTCCTGATAGACATCGAGGAGGCTTGAGCGCAGCACGCGCATGATCGCCGGCGAGAACGCGATGCCGAGCGCCAGCGATGGCAGGATCAGATGCTCGATGGCGCTGCGGAAAATATCCGGCCGCCCGGCGATCCATGAATCGATCAGCAGGAAGCCGGTGGTTACCGGCAGCCGCATATCGGGATCGATGCGCCCGGTGAAAGGCAGCCAGCGCAGTGCGACGCCGACGACAAGAATGAAAAACAGCGCCCACAGAAATTCCGGCAGCGACAGCAGGACGACGGTGCCGAGGTCGAGCGCCGGCTCCTTGGCGGTGCCGCGCACGTGAAACAGGGCGAGACCGCCGGCCAGGCCGAGCACCGACGCAACGAGCATGGCCAGCACGGCAAGTTCGATCGTCGCCGGCAGGGTGCTGGCCACGAGGCCCAGCACGCCGCGGCGGAACTGGATCGAGGAGCCGAGATCGCCGCTGACCGCATGCGACAGCCAGATCAGGTATTGCCGCGGCAGGGACAGGTCGAGCCCCATCTCGTGGCGCTTGGCCTCGATCTCCGCGACCGTGGCATTCGGCGGCAAGGACATAGCTGCGGGATCGACAGGCAGCGCCCGCAGCACGATGAACAGTAGCACCGAGACGATGAACAGGATGAGGAACGACAGCAGCGCGCGCCTGCCAATGAGCGTCAGGACAGTGGCAAGCATGCATTGCTCCGGGTGCGGCAGGTGGCGGCCGGCGCCGGTGGCGCCGGTTCAGTCGTGATCCGTGTTCCTGAACCGGCGAAACCAGGCGCGATCCGGATTGTCGAGGAGGCGGCGATCAGGACCAGGACATGGTGTTGGCGAGCACCCAGCCATTGCCGAATTTCTCGTAGTTCAGCTTCTTCCTGCGGACCACGGTCTGCACGCTCTGCAGCAGCGGGATCGTCGCGCCATAGTCGACCGCGAACTTCACCACGTCCTTATAACCCTGGATGCGGGCCTGATAGTCGGTGACGCCGAACAGCGGCGCGATCTTGTCGCCCACCGCCGGATCCTTGAAGGCCGAGAACGGCATCTTGGTGTTGAGCAGATAGCCGGCGAAAATTTCCGGATCGCCGGTGGCATTGTCCCAGCTATAGAGCATGGCGTCCGGCAGCTTGCCGCCGCGATTGAGTTCGAAGTATTTGGCGTACTCGATGGTTTCCAGTTCGGCATCGATGCCGACCTTTTTCCACATCTGCTGGATGGCGCGGGCGATATCGTAATCGCTCGGGAACTGGCCATTGGTGGAGCCGAAGGTGATTTTGGCCGGCTTGCCCATGTCGAAGCCGGATTTGGCGAGCAGCGCCTTGGCCTTGTCGGGATCGTAGGCGAACTTGTAATCGGCCGGGAAGCCGGGCGTTCCCGGCGTCACCGGCACCGACAGCGGCACCGCGGCGTTGTTGAAGAACGCCTTGGACAGCGCCGCCTTGTCGATGGCGTGATGCGCGGCGAGTCGGATGTTCTGGTCGGTGAAGCCCTGGTCGTTGCGGCATTGCAGCAGCATCACGCGGGTGATCGGATTGATCTCGCCAGCGAGGCTCGGCTCGCGTTCGAGACGCGCCACTTCGCGCACGGGGACGTTGATGGTGAGGTCGATCTGCCCGGATTGCAGGGCGGCGACGCGCGCCGACGGATCCTTGATGATCTCGATGGTGACGCGCTTGACCATCGGCTTCGGGCCCCAGTACTGCTCGTTGCGCTCCAGCACGATGCGGGTATTGAGCTGGTAATCGACGAGCTTGTAGGGCCCGGTGCCGATCGGTTTCTCGCGGAATTTCTCGACGCCGATGGATTCCATATATTTTTTCGGCACGACGAAACTGCCCATGAAGGCCAGCCATTGCGGCGCGGTGACCGCGGGCGACGCGAATTTCATGACGCATTGGGTCGGCGAGGAGATTTCGATGTCGGAAACGCTGCGCCAGGAGTTCTTGGTGTCGACGGCGTGGCCGGCCTTGATGCGCTCGAAGAAGGTGTAGCGGAAGTCTTCCGTCGTCATCCTGGTGCCGTCGTGGAAGACGATGTCATCGCGCAATTCGATCTTGAGCGACTTGCCATCCGCCGCCATGTCCCAGGTCTTGATCAGCGCGGGAACCAGCGCGAGTTTGGGATCCTGGTCGAGCGGCTGATCGAAGACCAGTTTGTAGAGATGCTGCGCCTCGGGCGTGAAGCGCTGGTTGGGATCCCAGGAGGGTACGTCGCTCGGCCATCCGATGGTTACGGCATCGGTCTGCTGTGCGGCGGCGGGCCATGACAGGCCGAGCGTCGCACCGCCGATGCCAAGTCCGAGCAGCTGCAGCAGGGCCCGCCGTTCGATTGCCGTTGTCATAAGTCATCCCCTCCGGTTCACGGACGATGCGGCGCGCGTGGTCGCGCGACGGATCATGTCGATTTGTTGGATCAGCGCGCCAGCGTGCCGGGAGGCCGCGCGTTTCGCGACGCGACGGCCGAGCGGGCATTCACCCTGAAACGGGGAGCACCACACTGCAGGCTTTCTCGCCGCAACAGAACGGAGCATTGAAGCCACTCGGCTAGCCTGGAAAGGCACCTAATTACTTGAAGCTTAAAATGTGTGTCCCGGGGGCGCAATAGCGTTTGCGCCAGGCCGATGGAGATATTTGCGGCAGCGGCTGCCTGCGAAGACGTGGTTCTGCGCGGCAATGCAGCATCGGCGGCCCGGTTGATGCGGCCATGGTGGAGTGAGGCTAGGCGACGCCAAAAAGCCGCGCGCGCTGCATCGGATAATGGGTGTTGGCGCCCGTGAAGCGCGGAAACTCGCGATAGTGCGATCGCAGTTCCTCGCGCGCCGGCGAGGCCATGGCAGCGCCGAATGCATCCGCATCGTCGAACACGACTTCGTTGCCGACCATGTAATGGGGATCGGTCAGACGTCCGCTGGTGGCGCTGGTCTCAACCGGCACGTAACAGAGGATGCTGCGGATCGCCGGAAGCTTCGCCTGGGTGTGCGGATGCGTGGCGAGGTAGTTACCTACGAACAGCGCTTCGTCGTCGGCTGGCCGGTGGTAGCGCACGACATAGGAGAAGGGCGCCTCGAGTGCCGCCGGCGCGCCGCCTTCGGTGGCCGGATAGAGCAGGCGCTTGAAACTCGCACCGGTTGCGGCGACGTCGGCCGGCAACGTGGCAAACGCCGCTTCGATCTCAGGACGGGCGCCGCTCAAGGCCGCCGCACTCGGGAAGACGAGCATCAGCAACATGAGAGGGCCGACGCCGTCGTGATTGTACGGGTCGCGCGAGGCGCCACCGATCGGCAGGTACCGGTCGAGGCTCACCAGTCGCTGCAGGCGCGTCAGCGCCTGCAGCGGCCCGTCCGCAAACCATGCCGCCAGCGGGCCCGCCTGGGCTTGATCGCCGCGCAGCGCCACTTCGTAGGCATAGTCGTGTGACATTTCCATTTCCTGCCGGTGGTCCAATCACCGCCGGATGACCATGTCCTTGCCGGCGGCACCGCAAACTATGGATTCTTTGCCGGCGGAATGGAATACTTCATGCTTCAAATATTCGCTTGCTCCGGTCCCTTCACGGGGGATGGGAGCGATGAAGGAGTGCGCCTTGTCCAACCCCCTGGCGAGCGGCGAGCCGCAAACTGACATCTCGGCGGTGATCGAGACGCTGACGCAACGTTGGCCGGAGCGCGTCTCGCGCGCCGAAGCAGTACGGCAGCATCACGCCAACACCATGACGTGGCACCGGCCGCAAATGTCGGATGCCGTTTTCTTTGCCGAAAGCACGCCCGAAGTTCAGGAGGCCGTCCGCCTCTGCGCGCAGCATGGGGCCCCGATCATCGCCTTCGGCACCGGCACGTCGCTGGAAGGGCAGGTCAACGCGCCGTTCGGCGGTCTGTGCATCGACTTGTCACGCATGAATGCGATCGTGGCCGTCAATGACGACGACCTGACCTGCACTGTGCAGGCGGGCGTCACGCGCAAACAGCTCAACGACCACCTGCGCGACAAGGGACTGTTTTTCCCGATCGACCCGGGTGCCGACGCGAGCCTCGGCGGCATGGCGGCGACCCGGGCGTCCGGCACCAACGCCGTCCGTTACGGCACGATGCGTGAAAACGTCATCGCGCTCGAAGTGGTGATGCCGGACGGCCGGGTCATTCACACCGCGCATCGCGCCAGAAAGTCCGCCGCGGGCTACGATCTGACGCGGCTGCTGGTGGGCTCGGAAGGCACGCTCGGCATCATCACCGAAGTGACGTTGCGCCTGCACGGCATCCCCGAGACGGTAGCCGCCGCCGTTTGCCCCTTCGAAAATCTCGATGGCGCCTGCAAGACGGCGATTGCGGCCATGCAGATGGGGCTGCCGATTGCGCGCATCGAGTTGCTCGACGAACTGCAGATTCGCGCCTGCAACACTTACTCCAAGCTATCGCTGGCCGAGACGCCGACTTTGTTCGTCGAATTCCACGGCACGTCGTCGTCCGTCGATGAGCAGGTCAAATTGTTCAAGGCGATCACCGGCGAACATGGCGGCGGCGAATTCCATTGGTCGATACGGCCGGAGGAGCGCAGCAAGCTCTGGCAGGCGCGCCACGATGCGGCGTTTTCATGCCTGACCTTGCGGCCGGGGGCTCAGGTGGCGCCGACCGACGTCTGCGTGCCGATTTCCCGGTTGGCCGATTGCGTCGCGGAAACCAAGAAGGATCTCACCGAAAGCGGCCTGTTCGGGCCGATCGTCGGCCATGTCGGCGACGGCAACTTCCATGTCGCCGTCCTTTTCGACCGCGACGACGAAGACGAACTGGCTCGCGTCAAGGGCTTTACCGCGCGGCTGGCAAGGCGTGCGATCGCAATGGATGGCACCTGCACCGGTGAGCATGGCGTGGGGCAGGGCAAGATCGCCTATCTGGTCGATGAGTTCGGCCCGGCGCTCGACTTCATGCGTCAGATCAAGCGCAGCATCGACCCGCGCAATATCATGAATCCGGGCAAGATATTCACGCTCGATGCGTAAGAGCATCAGCCGTGCGCAAGAAATTCCTGCAGTGCCTGCGGTGACGGCAGGGCATAGCCGGAATGGATGACGCGGCTGCAGCCGATGCCGCCACGCATTTTCAGCTTCAGTGCCATCTCGGCGGCCTTCACCAGAATGGTCACGCCGTTGACGATCGGAGCGCCATCGATATTGGCGCCGTTGTCATTGGCGAACAGCATCATCGGGATGCCGCCGGTGGGAACGATGACGTCGGCGCCGTCGTCCATCAGACGCCGCGCTTCGCGGTTGAACACCTCGGCGAGGGCTTCCTTCTTGGCGGACGATTTGAAGGCTTCCATATAGTCGCTGATGTTGGCGTTGATCGCGCGAATACCCACCACGCGATTTTGCAGTCCATACCGGGTCACCTGATCGGCATGCGCCGGGATGAAGGCTGGATTGATCGCCAGCAGCCCCAGCTTCCGGCCGAGCATGCAACTGTGCAGCAAGGTGGTTTCGCCGAGGCCAAGCACGGGGATCGAGACCGCGGAACGCGCCTCATAGAGGCCGACATCCTGAAAGTGGTTCATGAAGAAGATGTCACAGCCGGTCCTTTCGGCCTCGATGGCGCCGCGGATGACTTCTCGCGAGAAGCGAAATTCCGTCAGGGCGTGCACCGTCGTGACCGGCGGCTCGATGGTGTGAAAGGTCAGCTCGAAATCCGGGTCGAGGCAGGACTGCATATGCGGCAGCAGTTCGTTGAGGTAGTTACCGTGAGCCGTCTGATGCGTCGCCCCCTGCGCCCAGATCCGAAATCTCTTCTTGGTCTCGCTCATTGGCTTTCCCTTGGAAGTGTGGTCGGTCGTATAGCTTTCGGACGGGCCGGGCAACGCTGCTGCTCTTTAATTAGCGCGTCCTGCTGGTCCGCGCTACGGGGTGGCGCCTGTCGTCGGAGAATGGGGTTGGGAAGTCGATGGCTGACGCAAAAGGCGCAGCGCGATGGACCGCCGCTACCGCGATAGGTCATGTACGGCGCCGGCGTCATCAACAGCGGGACGTGGATAATTCCGTCTTTGGCGCTTTGATTTCGCTTCTAAATTCAAGAGCCTGATCGGTCGAGCATGGTTTAGGAAGTGGCCGCGCGCGTTCAGGCCGCGATAGCGGACTCTATCTGCGTGTAATCACCGCGCTGCCCGTCGAATTCTCCAGAGCGCGTGTGCCGCGAGCGATCCTGCGCCCTTTCGCCAGCACTTGAGTGCGTCGTAGCCATCGTGCTCAAGGCAGATGTTGCACGAAACGCAGTCGACGGCACCCGTTCGCCCGGCCATCAACTGATTTGGAAAGTCCGGCTCCCGCACGAACGGGCGTGCAAACGACAGGAAATCGGCATCGCCGGAATCGAGAGCGGCGGCCATGGCATTCGTGCTGCGAACCCCGCCGACAAGAATGATCGGCACGTCGCTTGCGCGTCGTAGCGCCGCGGCAAAGGGGCGGTAGTAGGCCTCGGTCGAAGGCTTGCGCCAAAGCCACGGCAGCACCCAGTCGGATAGCGCGCGTCCAAGCGTCAGCCCGACATAGGGCCTGATGTTGGAAAGATAGCTGTCCATGATGCCGTAACTGACTTCGATTGCGTCGATGCCGGCTTGGCGCAGCAGAACGGCACGGTCGATGCCTTCCTTCATTTCGAGGCCACCGGCGATCGCATCGGCGATACCGTAGCGGGCGCTGATCGGAATACTCGGGCCGACCGCCAGGCGGATAGCGCTATAAACCTCCACGATGAAACGGTTGCGGCGGGCGGCATCGCCGCCCCATTCGTCGGTGCGACGGTTTGTGTAAGGCGAGGAGAATTGGGAGATAAGGTAACCGTTGCCACCATGAATGTGAATGCCGTCGAAGCCGGCTTTGATCGCGCGCCGGGCAGCTTCGGAAAAGGCGACGATGAGGTCGTCGATCTCTTGTGCTGTCAACGCGCGGGCCGCGGTGCCGAAGATGTCGTTGCGCGCCGCCGAGGGTGCCACCGGCTCGATATGTGCCATGCCGCACTGGCTGCCGGCATGCGACAATTCGGCAAAAATCCTGCCGCCTTGGCGGTGCACGGCGTCGGTCAGCCGTTTGAGGCCGTCCACCTGACGGTCGCTGTAGATGCCGATTTGCCGGTCCGAGCACTGCCCGCGCGGCTCGACATAGGCGTGTCCGGTGATCAGAAGACCGGCGCCGCCTTTGGCCAGATTTTCATAGAGCGTGATGAGGTCGTCGGTAACATCGCCTTCGACGGTACACATCGTCTCCGACGTCGCCGCGCGGATCAGTCGATTGCGCAGATGAAGACTGCCGATGCGGCCGGGAGACAGATAGGGAGGTGAGGACATGATCAGCACCTCCCTTGTCTTGCCGCGCCTTACCGCGGCTGCAGAATGCCCATCGCGGCATCGCCCAGCGCTTCCACCGTCATCTCGTCGCCATCGTCGACAAAGCAGACGATGCGGCACGGGCAACCCTCGAGGCCTTCGTAGCGCCACGGAAACGCGCCGATGACGCAGCGCTTGTTAAGCATCAGCTCGATATCGCCGCCGATATTCTCGGCATGCAGCAAGCCTTCGTTGAACGCCATGTTGTGGAACGGGAACACGTTGTCTGAGACGACGCGGCCGGAGCGCTTGTGCGTATAGGTAAAGGTGCCGAAAAACTCTCCCGGCGTCTTGCCGTGCTTCTTGGTGAACTCCTCCGCCAGATCTGGGCGCATGAAGCGGATGGAGGTGTTCATGGCATGGTCGCATGAACCGGTGTCCATGCCCCACCACTTGATCTTCTTCTTGAGCATCCAGTCCATGGTCTCAAGGCTGGGGCCCGGGTGGTAGCAGAAGTACTTCACCAGATCCTGCTGCTTCTGGCCTTCGTAATGTTTGTGCCAACCGGTGTGCAGGATCAGGATGTCGCCTTCGCGAATGTCGGCGCCGGCCGACTCGATGATTTCGGGCGTGATCACCGCCCAGTCGTGCATGTGCCTGGAGATGTCGACGACGACGCCGCGGTTCATCAGATAATCGAGCGGCAGATGCGCCATATCGCCGGTCGGGTTATCCGTCGCGTGCATGGCTCCGTCGAAATGCGTGCCGACATGAAGCGCGGTATCGATGCGCTGCGCCACGATGCGCACGGTCTGCAAATTCTGCGCGTAGTACATCTTGTTGCCGGCATAGCCGACCCAGCCGGGCGTGTGCACATTCATCACATGCGAGAGATCGACGATTTTCATGGCACTGATCCTGAAACGGGAGTGGCTTTGGTAAATCAGGCTGGGACGGGCGCCGCTGCGCCCGGTTCCAGCGCTCCGACGGCCTTGAGCAAACGAACGTCCGCCGGGGCGGGGCCGCCGACGCTCACGACGCGCACGCCCTTGTCGGCCGCGACCGCGTGCTTGACGCCAACAGGCACGTGCACGGCACAGCCGGCGTGAAAGGGCAGCGCGATGCCATTGGTGTGGTCGTAGATCGTGCCTTCGCCTTCCAGGATGAAAATCGTGTCCTCGGATTCGGCGTGGATATGCGGAACGTTGGCTTCGCCCGGCTCGAGGCGAACATAATTCATGTTGGCGTTCCAGGCGCCGGTTCCGGGCCACACGACGAAGCGGGCGTCCTTGGAGATGAGGGGAATATAAAGGCTGGGATGATCCCGGTGGAAAACGCGAATGCTCATGACCGACCTGTCAGTTGGATTGCGCGGCGCTGTACCAGCGCTCGTCGGCCGGGCAGGGGCCGCCCAGCAGCTCAAGGCCCGTCGCATGCGCCTTGATACGGTACCGGTCGCCGGCGTCGATATGGATCATCGACCCTTCGACGATCTCCGTGTCGGTCCTGGCGTTGACGTCCTCGACGGTTCCGGCGCCCCGCATCACGTAGTAAACGCTGTCGGTCTTGTGATCGAGGCTGCGGGTGGAAGAGCCCGCGCCGAGATTGATGATCTGAAAGGTCCGGTAGCGCGCGCCATTGCCTGGCCAGATGACGGCTTTGGCCCAGCCGGCGCCATCGACAATGTCGACCTCGGGCAGCGCGCCCTGGCTATCGATCACGCGTACCCTGTCGAGCGGTTCAGCCTGCGACATGCCCTGCCTGTTTTGTTCATATCAAACGAATTTGAAACGTATCAAACTCGCGGACATTGGCAAGGCCAAACTTCCCGATGGCCGGCGGGGCGCGGCGGCGGCCACAGGAAATGTTGAGTGGGGGTAAACCTGGAAGGTCGTCGACGCCGTAGCGGCGTTTTCTCACTCGCGCTTGAGATTGATCCAGAGCGCGCGCGCGCGTTTGCTGCCGCTGTTGACGATGCGGTGGGGCTGCGTCGATGGATAGGAGATCAGATCGCCGGCCATGAGGGTGTTCTTGACGCCATCGACGGTGATCTGCAGTTCGCCCTGAAGCACGATGCCGTACTCAAAGCCTTGATGCTTCACCGGCTTTGGGCTGTTGGCGGTGGCCACATCGTACTCGTTGATGGCGATTTCGATGCCGTGCGCGGCGTCGGTTTTGACGATGCGGCGCATGACGCCGTCATTTGTCTGCACAACCTTTTGCTCCTTGGCGCGCGAGACCAGCCGATCGTTCTTCGACGAGCCGTTGCCGATCAGGTCGGTCATTTCCACGCCAAGGGCGGACGCAAGGACCACAAGGCTTCCGATCGAGGGGCTCGCTTTCCCGCGTTCGATAAGGCTGAGCATGGAAACGCTGAGATTGGCGCGCTTGCTCAAGGATTGAAGCGTGAGGCCTTTGGCTGTACGCAGGCTGTTCACCGTCTTGCCGATCGAAGCGATGACATCCCCCATGCCGCCTTCCGCTCCATTTTTGCGGTGCGCCGTGGAGTCTTTTTTGCGCTTCTTCAAGTGTTTGGTCCTTGTTTCTGTGGGCGGCGAAAGCCCGAACGGCACGCTCATGTCTAGCATCGTGCGGCGGCCGCGCGCCAGCGCGTCATCGTCCGGCGAGCTTATTTGAGCACAATTCAACAAATACGTGCAGACTTTCAGCGCGGCTTCGGGCGCCGAGTTGCTGCGCTGCGCTCGGCCGGAAGCCCGTTCTTGAGGCAGGGTGCCGCGCAATTTCGCACTGCTGAAAACAATTTTAGCGAAAATAAAACTCGCGCGACTTGAATGAGAATAGAAATCCTTTAACGTGATTGCGGCCGGGCCGGACGCCGAGAGGCGAACGGATGCCGTGACGGCACGACTGCAACGTCTGGTGGGACGGGAGCGCTCGCGATGACGATAGCCGAGATGGTGGAGTTGCTGGTCGGCGGTCTGGCCATCGGCTGCATTTACAGCCTGATCGCTCTCGGTCTCTCGATCATCATCCGCGCGACCGGCGTGCTCAATTTCGCGCAAGGCGAGGTCGTCATGCTGGGAGCCATGTTCGGGCTCGCGACCTACCGGCTGGTGCCGCTGCCGTTTCCGGCGCTGTTCGTGGCCGGCGCGCTTTTTGCCGGCGTGATGGCCGTGATCATCGAGCTCTTGATCTACCGCACCTTGCGGGTCAGGCGCGTTCCCATGGTCAATATCGTGATCTCGACCATCGCCATGTCGATTCTGCTGCAGAACGGTGCGCAGTTGGTTTGGGGTTCGGAGCCGATTGCTTATCCACGCCTGTTTGCGCTCGAAGGCCTCCAGCTTGGGCCGGTGAGGGTCGCGCCTCAGTTGGTTTGGATCGTCGTTCTGGCGCTCGGCATGATGCTGGCGCTTCAGCTGTTCCTGCGCTTCACGCGGGCCGGCCTGTCCGTGCAGGCGGTGGCGCAGGATCCTGAGGCGGCTCAGCTTATGGGCATCAACCTGACGCGGGCGGTGGCCTCGACCTACGGCATTGCCGGGATACTCGGCGGCGCCGCCGGCGTGCTGCTCGGCTCGATGTTCTATGCCTCGTTCAACATGGGGTTTCTGCCGGGTATCAAGGCGTTCGTCGCGGCCACTCTCGGCGGGCTTGGGAGTATCGGCGGCGCCATGCTTGGCGGCATTGTTTTCGGCCTGATCGAGACCTTCACCGCGACCAGCATTTCGACGGCCTATAAAGACGCCGTCGGCATGGTTTTGCTCATCGTCATTCTGCTGGTGCTGCCGCAAGGCTTCGCAGGCGCGATGCGGCGGGGGCGATGACATGAGCGAACCCGTCGCCAGAGTTTCGCCCTTCGCGATCGCCGCCTTGCTCGCCGGCCTGCTGGCGCTGCTGACGCTGCCGTTGTTCCTGGGCAAGTATCATCTCCATATCGTCAGTTCGGCGATGATCTTTTCGATTGCGGCGGTGGCGTTGCAATTGCTGCTTGGCTTTACCGGGCTGCTGTCGCTGGGGCAGGCGGCGTTTCTGGGTGTCGGCGCTTACACCTCGGGTCTGCTCGCAACCGGATTGAAGTTGCCTTTTGAGCTGACGATCGTCGCGGCCGGATTGTTGAGCGGCCTCTCCAGCCTGATCCTGGTGCCGATCCTCCGGCTGAAAGGCACCTATCTCGGTGTCGCGACGCTCGGCTTCACCATTATCGTGCATCTGGTCATTCTGAACGAGGAATGGTTGACCCACGGTTCGCTCGGCCTGATGGGTATTCCCCGCCCGAGCATCGGACCGTGGCTGCTGCGCAGCCCCGCGGCGGCCTACTATCTCTATCTCTCGATCCTTGGGGCGGCGTGTTTTGTGGCCTATCGCCTGGTCATCGGGCGTTTCGGCCGCGCTTTGAGCGCCATCATGCTCAATGAAGATGCCGCGCAGGCGAGTGGCATAAACGTAACGCTCTATAAAGCCCAGGCCTTCGTGGTGTCGGCGGTCATCACCGGTATTGCCGGCGCGCTTTACGCTCACCATACGCAGTATCTCAATCCCAACGACTTCTCGTTGTGGCGGTCGATTGAGATCTTGCTCATGGTTTCGGTCGGGGGGATCGGCAGCATTGGAGGCGCGGTGATCGGCGCCTTCGTGGTGATGCTTCTGCCGGAAGCGCTGCGGTTCGCTGCGGAATACCGCATGCTGATTTTTGCTCTGCTACTGATTGTTCTGATGGGGCTGGGTCAGAACGGCATTGCGGGGCTTTGCGTCTCCGCGGCGCGGGCGGTCAGCCGGCGCGCCAGTTTCGACCCGGGTCGGCTCGAACGACGGGAGCTGGCCGAATGAGCGCGCTTCTTCAGATCAGCGGCCTGGCCAAGCGCTTTGGCGGCCTCGTCGCCACCGACAATATTTCGATGACGGTCGCGCACGGTCAGGTACGCGGCGTAATCGGCCCGAACGGCGCCGGCAAGACGACCTTGCTCAGTCTCATCGGCGGCACAATGCAGCCCAGTGAAGGCTCGATTGTGTTCGATGGTCTCGAGGTCTCCGCGTCGCCGACGCATCGGCGTGCGGCGATGGGCATTGGCCGTACCTTTCAGAACATCAAGCTGTTCGACAGCATGAGCGTGCTGCGAAACGTGATGGTTGGCTCGCACTTGCGCGGCAGGGCGGGCATCTGGGGTGCAATGCTATGCCTTCCGTCGGCCGCCGCCGAGGAGCGGCGTCTGCGTGACGAAGCCCTGGCGGCGCTGCAAACCGTGGGACTGCTCGCCTTGGCGGAGGTCGAGGCGGGATCGCTTTCTTATGGACAGAAGCGGCTTCTGGAAATCGCGCGTGCGATGGCATCGACGCCGCAACTCCTGCTGCTCGATGAGCCTGCCGCCGGTTTGAATCCGACGGAAGCGGTCGCGCTGACCCAACTCATCAAGCGCATCAGCGAGTCCGGCGTAACCATCATTCTCGTCGAGCACCACATGGACGTCATCATGTCCACCTGCTCGCAAATCAGCGTACTCAACTACGGAAAGCTCCTGGCTGAGGGCTCGCCGAGCGAGGTCCAGAACAACGAGCAGGTTGTTGAAGCCTATCTTGGCCGGCCTGGCCTTGAGGAAAGGCTGGCCGCCTATGCTTGAGGTCGAAGATCTCACGGTCGCTTATGGCGAGATCGTCGCATTGAGGGGCGTATCGTTCTCGGTCAAGCGTGGCGAAATCGTCACCTTGATCGGCGGCAATGGTGCCGGCAAATCGACATTGCTGCGCACGATTTCTGGCATGACCACCATCAAGCGGGGCTCGATTTCCTTCGAGGGCACGACGACGAGCGGCGCTCCTGTCGATCGGGTTGTCTCGATGGGCATTGCTCACGTCCCCGAAGGCCGCCGTGTGTTCCCAAAGCTCGCCGTCGAGGACAACCTGATTGTCGGTGCGCATCTGATCGCTTCAAAGGCGCAAATCCGTTCCGATATCGAGGGGATCTACGACACCTTCCCGCGGCTGAAAGAGCGCCGTCGACAACTGGCGGAAAGCCTGTCCGGCGGTGAGCAACAGATGCTGGCCATCGGCCGCGCCATGATGAGCCGGCCGAAGCTCTTGTTGCTCGACGAACCCTCGCTCGGCCTGGCGCCGATAATCGTTGAGGATGTCGCGCGCACCATCCTGTCGTTGCGCAAGCGGGGCATGACCATTCTTCTGGTCGAACAGAATGCGCGCGTGGCGCTCGCCATCGCTGATCGAGGTTATGTCATCGAGAACGGGCGCATCGTCTTCAGTAACGACGCATCGGCGCTGCGGCGGGACCCGCGGGTCGTTGAAAGTTATCTTGGCGGGCGCGCGTCTGCCGACATGGGGCGCATACCCGCGGTTGCCTCATGAAGTGGTTTCTAACGACGTACACGAATTGTCAACGAGGGGAGTCAAGACGATGAAGTTACGGAATCTGGCAATTGCTCTAGGCCTGTCGGCGGCTTTTGCGGTCACGCCCGCGTCCGCCCAAATCAAGCTCGGTGTATTTGGTCCGTTCACGGGTGACGCCGCCGCTTACGGCCAGAGCCAGAAGGAAGGCGTCGAGATCGCGGTCAAGGAAGTGAATGCCGCCGGGGGAGTGCTCGGCAAGAAGTTCGAAATTGTCTATGCCGACGATGCGGGCAAGCCGGAGCAGGCGGCGGCCGTCGCCTTGCGTCTCGCCAACCAGGACGAGGTCACCGTTCTGCTTGGCAGCATTTCGAGCGGGGCGAGCCTTGCCGCTTCGCAGATCGCCGCGCAGACCGAGACACCGCAGATCGTCATCACGTCGACGGCGCAGCGCATTACCACGCAGGGCAATCCCTGGGTGTTCCGTTCGACTATTCCGGATACCGCTTTCGCCGAGAGTCTTGCCGCCTTCGTCGCCAAGAAGTATCCGAACAAGAAGAAGTACGCCTTCATCTACGTCAACGACGACTTCGGTAAAGGCGGTTTCGAGAAATTCAATGCCAAGGCCAAGACGCTCGGCATGACGCTTGTCGCTGACGAAAAGTATGCGCGCGGCGACCTCGATTTCACCGGCCAGCTCACCCGCATTCGTTCGTCCGGTGCGGAAGTGCTGATCGAATGGTCGCGGTATGCCGAGCAGGCCCTGATCTCGAAGCAGAAGAAGCAGATGGGTCTCAATATCCCGCTGCTCGCCGGCGACGGCACGCCGAAGTATCTTGAACTCGCCGGCGACGCGGCGGAAGGCGTGGTCTATCCGACCGACTTCGCGATTCCGACAGCCAAGACCGCGATCGGCATGGCGCTCGTCAAGAGTGTCAAGGACAACTACAACCGTCTCGCCGATTACACGCATGCGCAGGCTTACGACGCGGTGAAGCTCGCCGCCGCCGCCATCACCAAGGCCGGTTCGACCGATAAGGCGAAGGTGCGCGACGCGCTCAAGACCGTCGAAATCAACGGCGCGCGCGGCGTCTTCAAATTCGACGCCAAGGGCGATCCGACGCACTCGGCGGCGATGATCGTCGTCAAGGGCGGCAAGGAAGCGGACGCCAACGAGTAGCCGCGGATCAAATAAGCATCATCGAAGGCCGGCGGCGCAGCCTTTGCGCCGCTGGCGATCGTCAGGAAAGGGCAAGGACCATGAACGTCGCCGCTGCTCAGACGCCGAATGCGTTAACGCTGGAGAACTTCTGGCACCCCATCGCGACCTCTGCCGAGGTTTCCGACAAGCCGAAGCAGTTCCGGCTGCTCGGCGATACCGTCGTGGCGTTCCGGGACGAGAAGGGTGTCGCGGCGTTCAAGGATCTCTGCATTCATCGCGGGGCGGCATTGTCGAATGGCAAGGTCAAGGACGGCAACATCGTTTGCCCCTATCACGGCTGGGCCTATGACCGTTCGGGCGCCTGCGTTCACATTCCGTCGTTGCCGGCGGGCCAGCCGATTCCGGCCAAGGCGCGCGCCATTCCATACCAAGCCCGCGAAGAATACGGACTCGTCTGGGTGGCAATGAAAGATCCGGTGCAGCCGTTTCCGCAATGGCCGGACAACGCGTGGAGCAATCCCGATTACCACGTATTCCTCATCAATGTGTACCGCTGGAAGTCGTCGGCCGGTCGCGCCGTCGAAAATGCGATGGATTTCTCTCACTTCAACATTGTTCACGCCGGCTACACCGAGTTGGCGGACGGACCGGTCGTGAAGCCTTATGAAGTCGAGCGCACCAAGGAAGGACTGGCCTTCGCGTATGAGGATGGTCGTATCCGGCGGGAATACACGCTCGATTTTCCGTTCGTGATCCACGACCATAAGAAAGTGATTGCGACCGACAAGGGACGCACCTGGTCCGAGACCGACGACACCAGGCAGGGCGACTCGACGATCCTGACGTTCATTGCTGCGCCGGTCGACGAGAAGACGACGCACATGTACGCCTTTATGGCTCGTAACCATTCTCTCGATATGGAAGACCAGTCCTTTGTCGCCAATTTCGATTTGGTGACGGCGCAGGACCAGCTTATCGTCGAAAGCCAGCGTCCCGAGCAGATCCCGACCGACATCAAGGAAGAACTGCATCTTCGTTTTCCTGACGCCCCGGCGATCATTTATCGGCGACTTCTGCGCGATATGGGCTCGTCCGAGGCCTATCTCCCCTGATCGTTCTGCGGAGCGCGCTCGATGAATGCGCATCAACCGATGACTTCGTACGCGCCGCCGCCGGTTGGTAGCGCGTTACAGACCGGATTTGCCATGAACGACCTGCTGCAAGTGCGTGTCGCCAGGATTGTCGACGAGACCGATCGAATCCGCATGTATGAGCTCGTGCGACCCGACCGGAGCCCGCTCCCGGCGTTTACGGCCGGGGCGCATGTCGCCGTCCGGTTGCCGTCCGGGTTGATCCGCCATTATTCGCTGGCCAATAACCCGTTGGAAACGCACCGCTATGTCCTCGGCATCCAGCGGGACGCCAACAGCACGGGCGGTTCGTCCTACATCCACGCCACCCTCCGCGAGGGCGATTCGCTTTTTATCGGCACGCCGGTCAATCACTTCACCATACGTGACAGCGCAGCGCCGGCGATTCTGATCGCCGGCGGCATCGGCATCACCCCGATCCTCTCGATGGCCTATCAGCACCAGGATCGCGGCACGCCGTTTGAGATTGTCTATTTAACCCGCTCCATGGCGGAGACGGCGTTTAGGGCGGAGGTCGCGGCGGCCTTTGCCGGAAAAGTGACGTTCCATCATGACGGGGGCCTGCCGGACCGGCAGTTCGATCTGGCCGGGTTGCTGCGCGACGTGCGCCCGGGCGCCCATATCTATTGCTGCGGCCCGACCGGGCTGATGAAAGCGGTCAGGAACGCCGCCGGCCACTGGCCCCAGGACCGGGTCCATTTCGAGTATTTCTCGAACGATACCCCGCTCGACAAGCAGGGCGACCAGCCCTTCAAGGTCGCGCTGGCGCGGTCCGGCCTCACGGTGACGGTCAACCCCGGCGAAACCATCCTGCAGGTGCTGCTCCGCCACAATGTCGATGTCCCTTACAGCTGCGACGAAGGGACCTGCGGCACCTGCATCACGAAAGTCCTCAAGGGCATACCGGATCATCGTGACGTGGTGCTCGACCCGTCCGAGAAGGCGTCCAACGGCGTCATGACGGTCTGCTGCTCGCGAGCCGCGACCTCCCGGCTCGTTCTCGACCTCTGAAAAACCAAGGCGTCCCGACCGATGAAGCCAGCGTCGTTTGAATACCACCGTCCCACGACGCTCGAAGAAGCGGTCAAGGCGCTGGCTGAATATGCCCCGCAGGACGGCCGTATCCTTTCGGGGGGGCAGAGTCTGGTGCCGACCATGGCACTCCGGATGGCGAAGCCGGCGCATCTCATCGATATCAATGGCGTCCGCGAACTCGCGGACATCAAGGTGACGGAAGATGCCCTGATCATCGGCGCCGGCGTGCGCCACGCCGCTTTTCACAAGCCGGTCGTCGATGGCGCGCTTGGCCAGCTTTTGTCGTTTGTCGTCCGCCATATCGCGCATTATCCGATCCGGCAGCGCGGCACCTTCTGCGGCAGCCTGGCTCATGCCGACCCGTCCTCGGAGTGGTGCCTGGTGTCCGCCACGCTCGACGCTGAGATCACGGCGACCAGCGTCCGCGGGGCGCGCAGCATCGCCGTCACTGAATTGATCGAATGGGCGATGTCCACAACGCTCGCCGAGGACGAAATCCTGACCTCGGTGCGCCTGCCGCTCCTGCCGGAAAACACGCGTTTCGGTTTCTACGAATTCAGCCGCCGCGCCGGCGATTATGCGCTGGCGATGTCGCTGGTCACCTACGAACTGGCCGACGGCGTCATCGCCGCGCCGCGCGTCGGCATTGGCGGCGTCGAGGGGGTGCCCCGGCGCATTGCCGAAGCGGAAGAGGTGCTTCTCGGTCAGAAGCCGTCGCCGGACCTGTTCCGCGCCGCCGCGGAGGCGGTCGCCAACGCGGCCGATCCGATGAGCGACCTGCAGGCCAGCGCCAATTATCGGCGCGATCTGGCGCGGACGGTGGTCCGGCGCGCGCTGGAGCGCTCGTTGCCATGAAGCCGCCGGTGCGCGAAACCGCGACGAACTGGGTCGGCCGGTCTCTGCGCCGGTTCGAAGACCCGAGCCTCGTGCGTGGTGATGGGCGGTTTACGGCGGATGTCCCGGCGGCGCTCTATGTTCGTTTCGTCCGCAGCCCGGTCGCGTCGGGCAAGATCGTGAAAATAGCAGCGCCGGATCACGTCCGGCTGGTCACGGCGGCCGACCTGTCCGGCGTGAAGCCGATCCAGCCGATGTTGCATAAGTTCAACTACGTCCCGGTGATGCAGCCCGTGCTGGCGGATGGGGTGGTTCGTTTTGTCGGCGAGGCGGTCGCGGCGGTAATCTGCCAAAACGAGGACGAGGCGGAGGACCATTGCGATCTGGTCGATCTTCAGATCGAGGATACTGCGCCGGTGGTCGATGCGCGAATGGCGGTTGGCGGCGCGGCGGCGGCTGTCCATGCCGAGGCCCCGAACAATGTCATTGTCGAAGGCCGCGTCAAGACTCCCGAATGCGATGCCGTCTTTGCCACGGCGGCGCGGGTCGAGACCGTCGAGGTCCGGTCGCATCGCCAGAACGCCTTGCCGATGGAAACGCGCGGCGCCCATGCCGTCTACGATCCGGTCACCAGGCGCACGACGCTGATCTGCTCGACCCAGATGCCGCATTTGATGCGAACGGCGATCGCCGACCTGCTCGGAATGCGCGAGGCCGATCTTCGCGTCATCGCGCCGGATGTCGGCGGTGGGTTCGGTCAGAAAATGTCGCTGGCGCCGGAGTATGTGCTGCTGGTGTGGTTGGCGCGCAAATATCGCACCTCCGTCGCCTGGAAGGAAGACCGCCGCGAAAACCTGATGTCGTCCTTTCACAGCCGGGACCAGTACATCACTTTGAGCGGCGCCTTCGATGCCAAGGGCAAGCTGCTCGGCCTGTCCGCCGACATTCTGGCCAATATCGGCGCCTATTCCTGCTTCCCAACGACATGCGGCGTCGAGCCTTTGATGGCGCTCGCCGAGTTGCCGGGACCTTACGACGTCCGGGATTACGCCTGCGTGTCGCGCGGCGTCGTGACCAACACATGTCCGATGGCGCCTTATCGCGGCGTGTCGCGCCCGGTGATTACCTTTGCGCTCGAGCGGCTGATGGACAAGGCGGCGCGCCATCTCGGGATGGATGCGATCGATATTCGCCGCCGCAATCTCGTTCGCGCCTTTCCCTATACCTCGGTGATGGGTCTCGTTTTCGACGAAGCCTCCTATGCCGAAACCATGGAGATGGCGGTTGACGCCATCGACATTCCGGCGTTCCGCCGACGACAGCAGCAGGCGCTTGCCGAAGGCCGTTACCTGGGCATCGGCTTTGCCGCGTTCTCCGAACGCACCGGTTACGGCACGCCGGCTTTTGCGGCGCGTGGGATGGGCATCACACCGGGTTGGGAAACGGTCGAGATCGCCATGGATCCGTCCGGCTATGTCGAGGCGCGGATCGGCGCTTCGCCGCACGGGCAGGGGCTCGACACCGCGCTGGCGCAGATCATGGCCGATGAGCTGGGCGTGACGCCCGACAAGGTCAGGGTCGTTCACGGCGACACGGATCGCACGCCCTATGGCTGGGGCACCTTCGCCAGCCGGTCGGCCGTTATCTGTGGCGGCGCCACCTTGCTCGCTTCGCGCAAGGTGAAGGAGAAACTGGTCAGGATCGCCAGCCATATGCTGGAGGCGAGTGCCGCCGATATCTTCATTGCCGATGGTGTCGCCAAGGTTGCCGGCACCGATCGCGCGCTGCCGGTCGAGGCCTTGGCCCGCGAGGTCTATCATCACAGCCACAAGTTCGGCGCCGATGTCGGCCCGGGCCTGAGCGATTCCGCCAGCTATGATCCGGCCGGCACTTTCTCGAACGCCTGCCACGCCGTGATTGTCGAAGTCGATATCGAAACCTGCGGTGTGTCCATCGAGCGCTATATCGTCGCCGAAGACGCCGGGCGTCTCATCAATCCGATGATCGCGGATGGTCAGATTTGCGGCGGCGTTGCGCAGGGCGTCGCCAACGCGCTCTATGAACAGATCGTCTATGACGAGACCGGCAACATTCTGACCACAACCTTGGCCGATTACATGCCGCCGACCGCGCATGAAATTCCCGCCATCGAAATCATGCATCTCGAAACGATGAGCAGCGCCACCATCACCAAGGCGAAAGGGCTCGGCGAGGGCGGATCGATCGGCGCGCCGGCGGCGATCGTCAACGCGATCAACGACGCCCTGTCGCCGTTCGGCGTGTCGCTTGACGAATTTCCGGTTACGCCGGAGCGCATCCACACGGCCCTGAATGCCGCATCGAAAGTGCCGTCGATGACACCTGAAGGAGCTCGCGCATGAGCGCCAAAAAAAACATCACGCTGAACATCAACGGCGTCGACCACCATGTCCAGGTCGAGCCGCGGCGCACGCTCGTCGATGCCATTCGCGACGAGTGCGGGCAAACCGGAACGCATATCGGTTGCGAACATGGCGTTTGCGGCGCCTGCACCATCATGCTGGACGGCAAGCCCGTGCGCTCGTGCCTCATGTTCGCGGTGCAGGCCGATGGCGCCAGACTCAGGACCGTCGAGGGCCTCGCTGATGGCGACAGGCTGCACCCGTTGCAGCAGTCCTTCATCGATCATCACGGCCTGCAGTGCGGCTTCTGTACGCCAGGATTCCTGATGCTGACGGCCGGTGTTCTGGAACAGGAGCCGGATATTTCCGACGAGGGGCTCATCGATGCGCTGTCGTCGAATCTGTGCCGTTGCACGGGCTACCAGAACATCATCAAGGCCGTTCTCGCAGCCGCGGCCGATATGCGGGCGGCGCGTTGATGGCGTTCATCGGCCGGTCCGTTCCCCGCCTCGAAGACAGGCCTCTGGTGACCGGCAAGGGGCGCTTTGCCGCCGATGTTTCGTTTCCGCATCAGCTTCACATGCGCGTGGTGCGCTCGCCTCAGGCCCATGGCCGCATTCTGGCGATCGGCACAAGCGCTGCGCTGGGCTTGCCCGGCGTCGTGGCCGTGTGGACGGCGGGCGATGTCAGCGATATTCCGCCCATCGATTTCCGCATGACCAAGATCGAAGGGCTGGAGCCATATCGCCAGCATATCCTGGCCACGGATCACGTCCGCTATGTCGGCGAGCCGGTGGCGGTCGTCTTTGCCGAGGATCCCTATATCGCCGAAGACGCTGCCGATCTGGTTGAGGTCGGCATCGAAGAGCTGCCTGTCATCACCGCCGCCGACGGCCCGGTGGGGATCTTCGCGGGGACGGCCTCGACCGAACCCGCGCAGGTCAGGAAGGGCTATGGCGACGTCGAGGCGGCCTTCAAATCGGCGACCCATGTCGTCGAACTTGATCTGTCGACCGGACGACACTCTGCCGTGCCGATGGAAACGCGCGGCGCGCTGGGCCGCTACGACGCATCGAAAGACGTGCTGGAAATGTACGGTGCCGCCAAGGTGCCGCACTGGAATCGCGATCAGGTCGCCCGGATGCTCAAGCGCAGCCCGTCGCAGGTGCATTTCTACGAGGGGCATGTCGGCGGCGGCTTCGGGGTGCGCGGCGAGCTTTATCCCGAGGACGTGTTGGTCTGCGCCGCGGCCTTGCGGCTGGGCCGGCCGGTCAAGTGGATCGAGGATCGCCGCGAGCACCTGATCGCGGCCAATCATTCACGCCAGCAGAGGCACAAAATTCGCGCCGCCATCGACGCGACCGGAAAAATTATCGGCATCGAGAACGAATTTTTTCACGATCAGGGCGCCTATGTCCGCACCCATGCCGCGACCGTTCCCGATCTTTCGGCGGCGATGGTGCTGGGGCCTTACCACGTTCCCCACTACCGGACGCTCGGGCACATCCGCCTGACCAACAAGACCCCATGCGGCACCTACCGCGCGCCGGGACGTTTCGAAACGACTTTCGTGCGGGAGCGCCTGATGGATGCCATTGCCGCGCGGGTCGGCATTACGCCGGTCGAAGCGCGCCGGCGCAATCTCATCGGCAAGGACGAGATGCCGTTCGAGCGGCCGATCGACGCCCTCGGCACGCATGTCGTTTACGACTCGGGCGACTATGCCGGCCTGCTCGACAAGTCCCTGCGCAAGGTCGGCTGGGACGAATTGCAGATGAGCATCGAGGCGAGGCGGGCGGCGGGTGAATTGGTCGGCGCGGGCATTGGCATGTTCGTCGAGAAGAGCGGTCTTGGCCCCTATGACGGGGTCAAGATCGCCGTCGATGTCGGCGGCAAGGTCGAGGTCATCACCGGCGCGGCGTCGGTCGGGCAGGGCGTCGAAACGGTCATTGCGCAGATTTGCGCCGATACGCTGGGCGTCGATTACACGGCCGTGCGCGTGGTGCACGGCCAGACCGATCGTATCGACAACGGCATGGGTGCCTTCGCCTCTCGCGTCACGGCCATGACCGGCGAGGCGACGCGTATCGCCGCGCTCAAGGTCAAGGCCAAGGCGCTCGATATGGCGGCCGATCTGATGCAGGCCGCGGCTGCCGATCTGGAAATTGTCGACGGGCGTGTCACCGCCGCCAGTGGGGCCAAGGCTTCGATTGCGTTAGGTGACGTTGCGCGCCATCTGCTGCCTGTGTCGCGAACCCGCGGCGAGCGCGAGCCGGGCCTGTCGGCGGAAGGCTGGTTCTTCAGCGACCACATGAACTATCCCTATGGCGTTCACGTTGCCGTGGTCCGCATCGATGCGGAAACCGGCGATGTCGCAATCGAGAAGTATCTCGTGGCCTACGATGTCGGCCGCGCCATCAATCCCATGCTGGTCGAAGGCCAGATCGTCGGCGGTTTCGCGCAAGGGCTGGGCGGCGCGATGTTCGAGGAGTTGAGCTATGACGAGCGCGGCGAACCGCTCTCGGTGACCTTTGCCGATTATCTCATTCCCACTGCGCACGAGGTGCCCTCGATCGACGTGCTGGTCACCGAAGACGCGCCCAGTCCGCTCAATCATCTCGGCGTGAAGGGCGCGGGTGAGGGCGGTACGAATGCCGTGGGCGCGGCCATTGCCGCGGCGATCGACGATGCACTGGGCCTGCCCGGAGCCGTCACCCAACTGCCCATTACGCCGGACCGCGTGAAGCAGATGGTCGTTCGAAGGGCCGACTTTGCGGCTTCCGGGATCGTTCAGAAACCGCTCAGTTAAGAAGCCGCCAGAGGCAAGCTTGCGCGGCCCGGTTGGCGTCTCGCACACAAGCGTCAAAATGAGACGGCCTGCATCAGGCGTTCGCAGGCGTTTTTGTCGGATGCATCTCCGACCGCTGTAACGCGGCGGCGCTTAATCGCGATGAACTTGTCGCAGGCCGTCAGCGCTTATCTCGGCGGCAAGGTATAACGCCCACTCACGACTACGACATTCTCGCTGCTGGCGATGTTCGAACACACCCCCACCAATGCCGCGCAGGGCTAATCCGGCGGCGCCGGCTTTGGCGATGCGGCTGCCCCGTCGAGCAAGCAAGCTGTCCTGACGCTACCGGCGTCAGGCCGCGGAGATTTATGGTACGGCCGAGATCATGATCATCTCGACCTTGAGCGCGGGGCTGGCGAGGGCGGCAGCAAAGCAGGCGCGCGACGGCGGCGCGATGCCGCTCACCCATTCGTCCCATACCTCGTTCATCTCGGCATAGCCCGCCATATCGGCGAGGATAATGGCGACGAACAAAAGCTTGTCCTTGGCCGTGCCGATCTCGGCGAGCCGGGCGTCGGCCTTGGCCAGCAACTGCCGCGTCTGTCCGGCAACGCTGAGCGAAGCGTCATAAGGCGCCTGCGGTGTGCAGGCGAAATAGCCGGTGGCATTATGGACGACGCCGGTACTGGAACGAGAGCCGACGCCGAAGCGCTGAATCATGGCATCGAGCCCGGCAACGGGCGAGGCGGCAGTCATGAGAAACTCACTGTTCTTGAATTCAGGGACACGGTCGGTGTTTCAAGCCGTGATGGGGAACACGGCGTCTGGCATCCAACTGATGTGGCAATCGTCGCCTTCCTTGAGGATGACCACATCTGCGCCGAGGACGCGCACGCGCATCGGCACGCCGCTGGAATTGCCGATGACCAGGGCGTTGTCGCCGTAGTTGACGATGGTCTCGATTTTCATCGCCGCGTTGCGGCGGCCCTCGATCGGCCGGCGCGACAGGCGGATGTGCTCCGGCCGGATCATCAGCATGACCGGCTTGCCCGGCGCGGCGGTCTCGCTCGGAGCATATTCGATCTCGCCAAGGGCAGGGCTGGTCGCCAGGCGCGAGCCGGCGTCGGTGACCACCGCCTCGATCAGATTGCTCTCGCCGACGAAGCCGGCGACGAATTTGGTCTGCGGGCGGTGATAGATGTCGAGCGGCGTGGCCGCCTGCTCGATGCGGCCCTTGTCGAACACGACGATTCGATCCGACATCGACATCGCCTCGGACTGGTCGTGGGTGACGAACACCGTGGTGACGCCGAGCGCGCGCTGGATGCGCTTGATCTCGATCTGCATCTGCTCGCGAAGGTTCTTGTCGAGCGCGCCGAGCGGCTCGTCGAGCAGCAGCAGCGACGGCTCAAACACCAGGGCGCGGGCGAGGGCGACGCGCTGTTGCTGGCCGCCGGACAACTCCTTGGGATAGCGGCTGCCGAGGTCCTTCAGGCCGACGAGGTCGAGCATGGCGGCAGCCTTGCGCAGGCCTTCGGCGCGGGCGGCCCCGCGCATCTGCAGGGGGAAATAGACGTTCTCGATCGCCCTCTTGTGCGGGAACAGGCCGTAATTCTGGAACACGATGCCGATGTTGCGCTCATGCGGCGCCATGGCGGTGATCGAGCCGCCGTCGATGAGGACGTCGCCGGTGGACGCCTTTTCGAAGCCGGCGATGATCATCAGCGTTGTGGTCTTGCCCGAGCCCGAGGGGCCGAGAAAGGTGATGAACTCGCCTTTGTCGACGGCAAGATCCACTTTCGAGAGCGCGGCGAAGGTGCCGTAAGTCTTGGAGATGCCGGTGAGTTGGAGATAGCTGGTCATGACTGAAAATCGCCGCTTGAGAGGGCCGGAGCTTTCATGCGGGTGCGCAGCGCCTTCCACAAAGGCGGCGCAACGATGCCGGCGAGGACGAGGAGGAAGAGCAAGGTGGATACCACGGCAATGACCGGGTCGGCTTCCTGACGGATGCTGTCGAACATCTTGCGCGGCAAGGTCGCCGCATCCCGCCCGGAGATGAAGATCGCGACCACCGTTTCGTCGAAGGACTGGACGAAGGTGAACAGCGCGCTGACGATGAGGCCGGGCTTGAGGATTGGCAGCGTGATATGGATGAAAGTACGCCATGGGCTGGCGCCGAGGCTGATGGCCGCGCGCTCCAATGTGCGGTCGAAGCCCTTGAGATTGGCGGACAGCACGAGGAAGGCGATCGGCACGGTCAGGCACGTATGCGCGACGATGACGCCGAGGTGCGTCTGCACGATGCCGAGCTTGCCGAGGAACGAGTAGTAGCCGACCGCCATGACGATGTGCGGCACGGCAAGCGGCATGAGCAGCATCAGGTCGGCAAAGCTCTTGCCGGCGAAGCGGTGACGCACCAGTGCGAAGGTGGCCGGCACGACCAGGGTCATGGTGAGCACGGTGGTGCCGGAGGCGATGATGATGCTGTTCCAGGTCGGCCGCAGCCAGCGCATATCGGTGAAATAGGCCTGGTAGTAGCCGAGCCAGTATCCCGGCGGCGGAAACTGCAGCGAGCGCGCATTGGAGAACGACATCGGTACGACGATGACGAGCGGCGCGGCGATGAAGATCACCGCGAAGACGCCGATCGACAGGAGCAAACGGTTCATCGTCAGCCCCACAATTTGTCGAGGCCGAAGCGGCGGTGATAGATCGTCAGGATCGTCAGCGTGATCAGCAGCAGCACCACCGCCATGGCCGAGCCGAGGCCGAAGGCGAGAAACTCGTCGATCTGGTGGCCGATCAGGCCGGCGATCATCTGTTCGCGCGGTGAACCGAGCAGAACAGGCGTGACGTAGAAGCCGAGGCAGATGACGAATACCAGCACCGAGCCATTGGCGATGCCGGGCGCGGTGAGCGGCAGATAGACATGGCGGAATAGCGAGCCGCTTTTGGCGCCGAGGCTCTGCGCCGAACGGATCAGCACCGGATCGATCTTCCGCATGACCGAGTAGATGTTCATGATCATGTATGGCGCGAGGATGTGCACCATCGCCAGCGTGGAGGAAAACCGGGTGAAGAGAAGGTGCGGCGGGTCCTGGACCCCGAGCGCTCTTACGAGGGCGATGATGGGGCCGCTGTCGCCCAGCAGAACCATCCACGCGTAGGTGCGAACCAGAAAGCTGGTCCAGAAACTCATCGTCACCAAGGTCAGGATCAGCATCGCGCTGCGTGGTGACACGCGAGTCATCAGATAGGCGAGAGGATAGCCGACCACGAGGCAGACGACGGTGACGAGCAGCGCGGTGGCGAAGGTATTGATGAAGACGCGCTGGTAGAGCGCGCCGGTCAGCACATGGGTGTAGTTGGATAGCGTCGGCTTCGGCTCGGTGAAGCTCATGACCACGACGTCGACCAGCGGTACGACGAAGAAGATCGCCAGATAGAGGGCGAGCGGCGTCAACAGCAGCCAGGGCCACAAGGTGGGCCGTTCCGTGAGCCGTGTGATTGACGCCTGCATCCTTCCGGGCACCTTTGTGTTTTGGTAAAAAGAGGCGCGCGGGAAGATGGCCGCGCGCCTGCTCTTTCAGTCTACGCCGACAGCCATTCCTCGAAGCGACGCGAAATGTCCGCCGGGTCGGCGCCAAGCCTGGCGATGTCCTGGTCGAATATCTTGGAGGCGTTCTCCTTCGATGTCGGCATGCGCACTGCCTTGTCGGCGGGGATGAACTCGTTCGCGGCCGGGTTCATCGGGCCGTAAGCCGCCGCCGACACGAAGCCGGCCAGCGGCTTCGCCGATACGGCGAATTCGATGAATTTGCGGGCATTGGCCGCATTCGGCGTATTCTTGGCGACGACCCAGTAGGCGACGTCGGTTTCACCCTGGTTCCAGGTCATGGCGACCGGCGCGCCGGCGTCTTCGGCGTCGTAGTAGCGGCCGTGCCAGATGCCGATCATGTCGACCTCGCCGTCGCGAAGAATCTGCGTCGACTGATTGCCGGCCGTCCACCAGACGCGGACATGCTTCTTGATCTTGTCGAGCGACTTGAAGGCACGATCGACGTCGAGCGGATAGAGCTTGTCCATCGGCACGCCGTCCGCGAGCAGGGCGAACGGTAGCACGCGCACCGGGTAGCGTTGCAGCGAGCGCGGCCCTGGGAACTTGGCGACGTCCCAGAAGTCCTTCCAGTCCTTCGGGCCGCCGTTGGGGTACTTGTCCTTGCGGTAGCCAATGATGGTGGCGAAGGCGTGCGAGGCGACGCCGTTCTCGAACACCGCGCCCTTGAATGGTTCGCTCGTCCACGGCTCGATGATCTTGGCCTGGTTGGCGCGAACGAGTTCGCCGCCGCCGAGCGTCGTAATGTCGAACTCATATGAGCCCGTCTTTACCTGGGCCGCGAGTTTCGCAAAGGATACCGGCGAAACGGTACGAACGGTGATGCCCGTTTCCTTCGTGAACGGATCGAACAGATGCGTCTTGGCAGCGGCCTCCCAGGGGCCGCCCCAGGTGTTGATGTAAAGTTCCTTGCTCTGCGCGCGCGCCATGTGCGGCATCATGATTGCTGCGCCGAGCGCGGCGCCGCCGGCCTTGATGAAGCTGCGGCGGCTGGGAACGAGCAGGCCTTGGGTATCCGGACGGTATATCGTCATGCTGAGCCCTCCTGTTATGCGAACGTTGCTTCGTAGAGGCGAAGCCAGTTGCCGTGGGTTATTTTTGCGACCTCTTCTTCCGAGAATCCCACGCTGCGGAGGCCGTTGGGGATGATCTTCATGTCCTCGACATTGGGGAACCACTCCGGCGGCGGTTGCTTGCCGGGGCGGGCGGCGGAGCCGGCGCCATAATCGACGCCGCGCGTCCAGCGGCCCTGGCGCATCCAGGCGTAATCCGGCGGCGTGAAGTTGTGGCTGCGGTCGGTGCCGATGGCGACGGAGTCGATGCCGGCGATCTCGACGGTCTTGGCGACCATGGTGCACCAGTTCTCGATGGTCTTGCAGTAGAAGTCGCCGGTGATGTTGCGATAGGTGGCGCAGCCTATAACGCCTTTGGTTTCGCGCAGCGCCTTGAGCACGTCGGTCGACTTGTTGCGGCTGTGGTCGAACACGGCGCGCGCATTGGCGTGGGTGACGGCGATCGGCTTGGAGGAGACCTCAATGGCGTCGAGGGTGGTGCGGTCGCCGACATGGCTGCAATCGACCAGGATGCCGGCGTTGTTCATCTCACGCACGACTTCCTTGCCGTAGCGGGCGAGGCCCGAGTCCTCGGCTTCGTAACAACTGCCGCCGAGTTCGTTCTGGTTGTTGTAGGTGAGCTGGATCACGCGCACGCCGAGCTCGGCGAAGAATTCGACGAAACGGATGCGGCCATCGAGCAGGTTGGAGTTCTGGTACCCAAGAATGACGGCGACCTTGCCGGACTCGCCGATGCGCTTGACGTCGGCAGCGGTCAGGGCGATTTCCGCGACGTCGGCGTTCTCGCGCACCAGGTCGCGCCAGCGGCCGAGCGAGTCGAGCGATTCGACGGCGCCTTCCCAGAAGCCGCAGGTGACGACCACGCCGCCGACATTGCCCGCTTGCAAGGCCTGGAACGCCGGCCGGTCGAAATGTCCGCACTGCAAACCGTCAATGATCATGGGCCGACGCTTTCTTTCTTCGACTCGGAACCGAGAGGGGTAATGAGGAAGCTCAAATCCGTTTCGTCGTCGCTGTCCTTCCGGCCGATGATCGAGCCGTCGTCATTGACAATGACCGGGCCAGCATGGCGGCGCGACACGACGCTGTCGGGCGCCAGCGCCTTCTGCGCGACGGCGTAGACGCGCCACCACAGGTCGGCGTCGATCGACACACCGTTCTGCAAGAGATCCCACAGCAGCGGCTCGTCGCGGCCGAGGTCGCAGTTCATGACGGCAGGCGTCGCGGCGAGCGAGGGCTGGTCGCCGTCCTGAACGGTGACGCTCAGGCCGCTGCGGGCGGCAAGGTCGGCGGCGACGCGCAGCTCCGCCGCGTCGACGGCATTGATTACCGTGACTGTGCCGTGCCCGTGCCGCGCGGCGAGTTCGCCGAGCAGGTCGATGACCGCGGGGATAACGAACCAGGCGTGCTGGCCGGCGCCGTCGAGGACGAGCCTGTCGCCGTGGTCGCGCGCGATGCGGGCGAGCGACGGATCGGCGCTCTTGAGGCTTTCCCAGCGCTGCTCGAGCAAAGCGAAGCCGCCAAGCCCGAGTTTTTGCGAATACATCACGACGTCCTGCACCATCAGGAAGAAGCCCTTGGGCTGGCCTGACAGCGAGAACACGCGCTCGGTCATCATGCGCATTTCGCGCGGCATGATGCGTAAGGCGACGTCGGTGGGCGCGCAGGTCGTCATAGGCGGGGCTCCGGCGGATAGGCCCAGACGTCTTCCTTGCCGGCGCGGATCTCGTCTGGCGTCGGCGCGCCGTGATAGAGCACGCCGCGCAGGTTGCGGCGCAGGAAGTCGCGGGTCTTGTCGATGCCGTGCAGGCCGGCATTCATCAACCGGACCAGATCGATCGGCGTGAAGTCTTCGGCGTTAATGTTGGCGATCGGCGTGTGATAGGGCATGCGCAGCGTCTGAATACGCGCGACGAGATAGCGGTGCGCCGGGCGGCGCATCAGGAAGCGGGCGACGGAGACGCCGCTGTCGGGCTCGGCCTTCAGGTCGGCGAGCAGGGCCTGGACACCGCCGCAAATGTCGAAGCCGAGATCGAGGGCTTCCGGTGCTTCGACACGGGCGCCGCGGCGTGGCTCTTCCGCGGTCTCCGACTTGTACCAGATGTACTTGTAGGCATCGGGGCCGGACATATCGATGTCGAGCGCCCATTTGTATTGCGTCTCGACGATGTCGATCAGTGCGCTGACGGATTGCGATGGCACCACATTCATTTCGTCGGCGCCGCTCACAGCCGCGGCCAGTGCGTCGGCGGTTTCCGGCACCAGTTCGATCAGCAGCGAATTGTAGGTTTCCAGCGCCTCGGGACGAATTGACGGTTCAAGCTGGCGTGCGATGGCGTTGAGCGGATAGGTCTCGGCCCGGCCGGCAATGAGGCCTGTGTCGCGCAGTTCGGTAAGGGCGTCGGCGACTTTTTCAAGATCGTCGGCGATATCGGCGCTGTTGGCGATCGCCTCATAGACGACCCGGTCCTCGCGGCGAAAGCCTATGGCGCGGCAAACAAGATCGAGCAAGGTGTCGACGCGGGCGTCGCCCCTGCCGACAGGCAGCGCCGCCGCCTTGGCGATGGCTTCCTCCCGCGCCGCGAGCCAGCTTCCGATCAGGCGCGGATGACGATGAATAAAGAAGATGAGGCCGAGCGCCGAGCCGTTGCCGACGCCAAGAAAGCGGCGCAGCGCCGGATCGAGCGGCACCGCCTTGTCCGACTTCAGTTTGGCGAGATGCTCGACGAGATCGCACGAATACTCGCGCATCAGATAGGCGGCGACCATCTGCGCCTGCAACACGCCGCCGAGCGCATGTTGCGCGCCGAGCGAGGGGAAGGAGCGGGTGCCGAAGGTGCCGTTGCCGTCGAGGCCGGTGTTGCGCATCAGGTAGCAGACCTGCGCCAGCATCTCGACCGAAGGCTGCTGCCCGGCGGCGAGAGCATCGAGTGTCTGGTCGAAGATGCGCATCGAGCGGTTGGCGCGGGCCCAGACCAGCGCCTTGGGCGTGGCACGGCCGCGATAGAGCTTAGGCAATTCTCGCCGCGCCAGTTCGACATCAGCTTCGGTCGCCGGACCCTCGTTCAGCGTGCCCATCATGTCCCAGGCGCGGCCGATGATGCGGCCGGTGCGCGCGGTCCGGCTCGGCGGGAACGAGAAGGCGATGAAGGAGAATTCCTGGCCTGGTGTCTTGATCGAATAGATCACCGTGCCGTTGGAATTGGCGTCGACGTCGAAGCGTTCCTTGCGGATGTCCCAGCGCTCTCGCACCATGCGGTTCATCAACGCGCGAGTTACACTCACGCGGCTCGGCTGGATTGCGGCGAGCCGCTCGGGCCGCATCAGTTCGCTGGCCGGGCGCGAGCGGGGCGTATCATCCAACGCCTTAAGGTGGGGGGTGGGCGTCATTCTCAACGTAACCCTTGCTGCAGCTTGGTGATTTCCGCAGCGGCGCGCAGCAGCGGCTCCTTGAACTGCTCGAGCCTGAAGCGCGTCTCCGGCATCACCAGCGAGATGGTGGCGGCGCAGCGTCCGTGCAGATCGAACACCGGGGCGGCGATGGCGCGAACGCCCGCCTGGGTGTAGCCGCTCGACAGCGCGTAACCGTTAAGCCGCGCCTCGGCGATGATGCCGTCGGCAGCAAGTTGTTCGCCGCTCTCCGTCAAGCGCCGCAAGGTGGCGGCGTCGGCGAATGTCGTGAGAATGCGACCGGAGGCCGAACCTTCGAGTGACATGATGGTGCCGATCTTCTGCTCGGCGCGCAGGACACTGTCGGATTCGACGCGCGACACGATGCAGGGCAGGCCGCGGTCGAGCACGGCAAGCGAGGCGGTTTCCTTCACCTGATGCACGAGGTCCTGGAGGATCGGCAGCACGCGGGTGCCGAGATCGGCCTGCTCCAGCGCCGCCGCGGCGAAGCGGCACAGATGCATCGACAGCCGGTAGCGCGACTGGTCGTCCTGCTCGATCAGGCCGGCTTCACTCAGCGTCAGCAGGCGCTGATAGGCGGTTGGGCGCGACAGGCCCAGCGAGGTCGCGATCTCCTGTAGCCGCATGCCGCGCGGGCTCTTCGCCAGCATCTCCATCACCGCGATGGTCTTCAGCGCGGTGGAGAGCGGACGGACGCCGCCTTCATCAGGTATTCGATATGAATATATAATATCCATCTCAGATACAGCATTGGTAAAACCTTGATCTGAGTCAACGGGTCGTGCTCAATATTTTTTACAAAGGGGACAGCCTCGGCTAGGCCACTGGGGGCGCTGGCGAAACGCCGTTACTCTTTGGCGTGAATGTACGAAGCTCGGCCGCACACGCTGTCGCGCCGCCGTGGGTCGCGCGCCGAGCTGTGGCAATGAGGACGGGGACAAGGTGGAAGCGGACTTCGATATCGGTGCGCGGCTGAAGGCGATGCGCTCGGCCTCGGCGCTGTCGCAGCGGCAACTTGCCGAGCGCGCCGGCGTGCCCCACGCGCAAATCTCCAACGTCGAGAAGAACAAGGTCAGTCCCTCGGTCGCGACCTTGCGCAAGATTTTGGGCGGGCTCGGCGTCAGCATGGCCGACTTCTTCGAGCCGGAGCGGCAGTTGCCGCCGGGCCCGTTTTTCAAGGCGAATGAGCTGGTCGACCTGACTTCGAAGGTGGCGGCGAGCGCGATCGGCGACGGCTCCGGCCGCATGACGTTCCGCCAGGTCGGCGACGCCCGCGCGATCAACCTCCAGATCCTGCACGAGGTTTACGAGCCCTTGGCCGACACCGGCGAAACCCGGCTGCAGCACGCGTCGAGCGAAGGCGGTTATGTCATCGAGGGCGAACTCGAGGTGACGGTCGGCGACGAGGTCCAGGTGCTCAAAGCCGGGGAGGCGTACCTCTTCGACAGCCGAATCCCGCACCGCTTTCGCAACATATCCAATGACCGCACGGTAGTGATTTCCGCCTGTACACCGCCATACCTGTAGGACTTGGCCAATATTCTGACCAACTGTTGCTCAAAATATTGAGCGGTGCTATCTGCGGCTGTCTCTCACAGGGAAAGGCGGTCCCCATGACGGCATCGGCAGATTTACTTCAGCGGCAGAAAGCGGCGGTCGCGGGCGGCATCGCGACCCGGACCATCTTTGCGCAAACCGCCAAGAACGCCGAACTCTGGGACGTCGACGGCAAACGCTACATCGACTTCGCCGCCGGCATCGCCGTCAACAATACCGGCCATCGCCATCCCAAGGTCATGCAGGCGGTCGCGGCGCAGGCCGAGTGTTTTACCCATACCTGCTTCAACGTCGCGCCATTTGAAGCCTACATCCGGCTTGCCGAACGCCTCAACGCGCTGGTGCCGACCGGCGTGGAGAACCGCACCATGCTCTCCACAACCGGCGCCGAAGCCGTCGAGAACGCCGTGAAGATGGCGCGCGCCGCGACGGGACGGCCGGGTGTGATCGCCTTCTCCGGCGCGTTTCACGGCCGCACTTTGCTCGGCATGGCGCTGACCGGGAAGGTGCAACCTTACAAGAAGGGCTTTGGTCCGTTTCCGTCCGACATCTTTCACGCCGCGTTTCCGAACGCGTATACCGGTCCGAGCGCCGAGGACGCGATCGCCAGCCTGGAGCGGCTATTCGCGTCCGATATCGACCCCGAACGCATTGCGGCTTTCCTCATAGAGCCCGTGCAGGGCGAGGGCGGCTTCAACGTGGTGCCGCGCGATTTCCTCGTGAGGCTGCGCGAGATCGCCGATCGTCACGGCATCCTGTTGATCGTCGACGAAATCCAGACCGGCATGGCGCGCACCGGGCGCATGCTCGCGCTCGAGCATTTCGGCGTGAAGCCCGACATCGTCACCATGGCGAAGGGCCTTGCCGGCGGCTTCCCCTTGTCCGCGATCACCGGCCGCGCCGAGATCGTCAATGCCGCGCATGCCGGCGGTCTCGGCGGCACCTTCGCCGGCAATCCGCTCGCCGTCGCCGCGGCCAATGCCGTACTCGACGTGATGGAACAAGAGGATCTCTGCGCCCGCGCCACCGTCATCGGCGACCGCATCATCGCGCGCCTACGCATGCTGGCGGGGCGGCAGGGCAACGAGCGCATCGGCGATGTGCGCGGCCTCGGCGCTATGGCGGCGTTCGAACTGGTCGAGAGCCGCGCCAGAAAGGCGGCGGCGCCGCAACTGACCAACGCAATCGTTGCTGAAGCCGAGAAGCGCGGTCTGATCGTGCTGCCTTGCGGCACGCGCGCCAATGTCGTGCGCCTGCTGCCGCCCCTGACTATCGAGGACGACACGCTCACCGAGGCGCTCGATATTCTGGAAGCGTCGATCGAAGCCGCCTTGTCGCAGCCATAACGCTGCGGCAGGCTGCGCCGGTCATTATCGGTATCTCCTGGGTGTGGAATGAACGGCGCCGATCTTCTCTGCGATGTGCTGCTGGCGAACGATGTGAACGTTTGCTTCGCCAATCCCGGCACGTCGGAAATGCATTTCGTCGCCGCGCTCGACCGCAAGCCGCAGATGCGCTGCGTGCTCGGCCTGTTCGAAGGCGTCGTCACCGCCGCGGCCGATGGCTATGCGCGCATGGCGGACAAGCCGGCGGCGACGTTGCTGCATCTCGGTCCCGGCCTCGCCAACGGCCTTGCCAATCTGCACAACGCGCGCCGCGCCCGCACGCCGATCGTCAACGTCGTCGGCGATCACGCCACCTATCACCTGAAATACGATGCGCCGCTGACAAGCGACATCGACAGCCTAGCGCGGCCGATGTCGCAATGGGTTGGTCGCGCGGCGCGCGCCGACGACGTGCGTAGCAAGGCGGAAGCCGCTTATGTCGCGGCGGTGCGCACGCCTGGCGTGGCCACGCTCATTCTGCACGCCGATGCCGCCTGGAGCGAGGCGACGGCGCAGACGCCAAGCGCCGTGACGTTGCCGCCGCGGCCGGAATTCTCGCACGACGCGCTGAAGGCCGCGGCGCGCGCGCTCAAAGCCAAGAGCAACACCGCGATCATTCTCGGCGGCCGCGCTGCGCGCGCCGACGCGCTCGATCTCGCTGGCCGCATCAGCGCCGCGACCGGCGCGAGCCTGTTCATGCAGCGCGCGGCGCGGTGGGAGCGCGGTGCCGGTCGCGTCATGCCGCATACGGTGCCGTATCCGATCGATCTCGCGGTTGCCGCGTTCAAGTCGTTCTCGACGGTGATCCTCATCGGCGGGCGCACCCCGGTCGGCTTCTTTGCTTATCCGGGCAAGCCGGGCAACCTGTTGCCGGAAGGCTGCGAGGTGATCGAACTCGCGGGGGCCGAGCACGATCTCTTCGCGGTGCTCGATGCGCTGGCGGGCGAAATCGGCGCCGGATCGACGAAGCCCGCCGGCATTCACGGTTTCACGGCGCGCGACCTGCCGTTGCCGTCGGGCAAACTCACGCCGGACGCCATGTCGGTGATGGTGGCGCGGGCGCTGCCGGAAGGCGCCATCCTCGTCGAAGAGATCCTGACCTCGATCGGCAAGCTCGGCTCGCTGGCGGCAACCATGGCGCCGCACGATCATCTGCCGCTGACCGGCGGCTCGATCGGCATCGGCATTCCGCTGGCCGCCGGCGCGGCGGTGGCCTGTCCGGATCGCAAGGTGGTGTCGCTGCAGGCGGACGGCAGCGGCATGTACACGATACAGGGCCTGTGGACGCAGGCGCGCGAGCGCGCCAACGTTCTGACCATCGTCGCCTCGAACCGCGGCTATTCGATCCTCAAGGGCGAGATGCGCAATGTCGGCGTCAACGACTTCGGCCGCAACGCGCAGCGTATGCTCGACATCGACGATCCGGCGCTCGACTGGTGCGCGCTGGCGAAGGGCATGGGCGTCGATGCGCTGCGCGCCGAAAGCTGCGAGGACTTCGCGCGCGCCCTGAGCCATGGCTTGAGCGTGAATGGTCCGTTTCTCATTGAGGCCGTCCTCTGACACGGACGAAGGAGAGGGCGGATCGCAGACCGATCGCGCCAATTGGCGAACGTCCTCTCTAAGGCGGGGCCGAAGTATTCGAAAACTCACCGCACTGGAAACCAGCGGCAATAAGCCCTAATGAGAGCCAGTTCTCGATCGCCCGATCTGGACGCCCCCGAATGGCTGCGTGATGTGGACGCTCTCGGCCGTGACTTCGTCCTGCTCAATCAGCCGCGCGCGCGGGATGCCGCGACGACATTCCCACCGGCTATCGGAGCGGCGTGTGACCTTATCGGGACGCCGGCGCGCGCTGGCAAACGACAACCTCGCGTATCGCTCGTACTTTCTCGGCCTGTCGGCGGCGCATGTTTGCGCCGATCCACCGACGATGCTCGTATCGATCGACGACAACACGTCGGCGTTGACTGCGGTGCTGGAAAGCCGCGCCTTCGCGATCAATTTTCTGCCGGCTGGCGCGCCGGTTCTCAATGATGCGCTTGGCGCCTTTGACTGCGTTCTGGAAGAGATCATTCGCCGCGGCACGACCACGATCGCCATCGGGCGCGTGGTCGAACCGGCGGCGAAGGGTGACGGCGATCCGCTGATCTTCTTTCGCGGTCAATACCGTCCGTGATCGAGCGGGGACTTGGCTCTCCCGTTCGTCATCAGAGAATTTCCGCGCCGACGGCTACCACGAAGCGGTCTTTGAAGTCCTATACGCGCGCGTTAAGCTACGCCAAAGCTGCCCCAATGAACCGCCGCTTCTCGATTGCCTTCATGATGGAGGGGAGGAGGCCGAATAGTTTCAACAAGGCGGGCCATCGGCCGTCTGCGCCTTCGCCGCGATTGGTCGGATTAGGCGGTTCGCGAAAAGCGGCGATTGGCTGGCGCACCGATGGAAGCGGTCGACTGCCTACCTATGGAATTCGATGCAACGCCGTTTGCGTGCCAATCCGAGATCGCCAAATCATTCCATCAACGGCCTGCATTAGACTGACGGTGCCGAGAGGCGCATACCGCTCCCGCCATCTATTGGGCGTGGGGCATATTGTCCGAGCGCGTTGATATTCAAAATCCGCTTTTCGAGACGCGCCACGAGACCGTCGATCTCAACGTGATCGGCACGTGTCAGCGTGGGTCCAGGCGCGCGCACATAGGCGCTGGCAATGGCGCCGCGGCGGCGCAGCAATTCCTTTCGAAGCGCAATTCCAACATTGAGTTGAGCCTCGTGGCGGAGGAGGGGCAGGTAGATATCAAACAGGTCTTCTCCTTCGTCCATTTTTCCTGCTGCATAGAGCTTGCAAACTTCGACCAGCATTTCCGGATAGGCAAAGCCGGTCATCGCGCCGTCGGCGCCGCGCGCCAGTTCCTGCGGCAAATAGAGGCCGCCATTGCCGACCAGGATGCTGATGCGGCGATGCACCTTGGCGTTCGAGCCATCACGCAGGCGCGTCAGCTTGTTGTGCGCGCCCGAGTCCTCGTGCTTGAGCATGACGATCTGCGGCAGCGTGTCGACCAGCTTCTCGATGGTGTCGACCGACACATAGGCCGTCGTCACGAGCGGATAGTCCTGATAGACCACCGGCACATCGGGGCCGAGCGCCTCGCAGGTGCGTGTGAAATAGTTGATCAGCTGTTCTTCGGTCTGGTGCGACGCGAGCGGCGCGATCATGACGCCGGCGGCGCCGACATCCATCGCGGCGCGGCCATGCGAGACCAGCGGATTGGTGCCCGGATTGCTGACCCCGACGACGACCGGAATGCGGCCTTTGATACGGCCGAGGAAACGGCGCATGACGGCGTCGCTCTCTTCGGAGGACAGCTTGGACGCCTCCCCCATCATGCCGAGGATGGTCATGCCGGCGACGTCGCAGCCTAAGTAGAAATCGACCAGCCGGTCGATGCTTGGGAGGTCGATGGCGCCGGTGTCGGTGAACGGGGTCGCTGCGATGACGTAGACGCCGGATGCGGTCTCCGTGAGACGTGTGGTCATTGCCAATTTCCCCGATCTTTCAGTGTGTACCAGTGGTAGACCAATGATATATCCCGATAAGCTAGTCCCTGCAATGAGCTAATTGTGCCCACCAAAAGGAGATTGTTTATCATTAGCTACCATAGGATGTGCGTGCCGCGAGCGTCGAGAAACGCTCCGCTGCTGTCGACGTCGGCGCCATTGATCGTCCTTTTGAGTGCGGCCGCGATCTCGGCAGGGCTTCGGTCCGTATCGGCACCGGTATCCGGGGCCAGCAGCAGGCAACCGATCCCGAGCGGCCGCCATTCGATCGAGAAACTGCGCCAAATCGAGTTCAGCGCGGCCTTGGCAGCACGAAAGCTGTAGGAGTGGCCGGCGGTGCAGGCGCCGATGGATGCCGCGAAGCTGGAAATAGCGACCAGCTTCGGCGAGGCGCCGCGCTGAAGATTGTCGCGAAGCGCCAATGCGAGCTTGGCGGGCGCGAAGGCCGCGACCGTCATCGTTGCCATCCAATCGTGGCGAATGATGTCGGCGACATGACCATCGTTGCCGGCCGTCACAGCGGCACAGTCGATGATGACATCGAGAGGCCTGTCGCCGATTTGCGCGGCGAGTCGTGGGGCGGAGTCTTCCGCCGTTGCATCGTAGGCGACGACCTCGATGTTCGGCCTTCGCATATTGGCACCGCGGCCCGAGCAGGCGGCGATGACTCGCCAGCCGTCGGCGGCATATTGACGAACCAGTCCGGCACCGAGCCCGGTGTCCGCGTCTGTGATGAGAATGCATCTCATGCGCGCCTCACCACGGCAGATCCTTGCCGTCATATCCGATCAGTCGGCCTGCATCCTTCAGCGACAGCCCGGCGATCACCTGGCGCAAACCCATGATGCTTTCCGGCGGATCAAGATCGCCCTTGCCGCCGGTCATGCCGGTGCGGACATAGCCGGGGCGGATCAGCACGCAGGCAATGCCCCGCGGCCTCCACTCGCGCGCCAAGGACGTCCACACCGCGTTCAGCGCGGTTTTCGACGCGCGATAAACGTGTTGCGTGCCCCAGTCGTTGCGTGTGATCGAACTCATGAGACTCGACAGCGCAGTGGCGAGCTTGCGTTCGCCGAGCATGATGTTCGGCAGCAGCGCCGAGGCCAGCGCCAGCGGGCCGAGCGTGTTGGTCGCCATCACCTCCATGAAGTCGCGATGGCTCGCCACGTCGATTGGCGTGTCGAAAGCCTTGATGATGCCGGAATTGGCGATCAGCACATCGATCGACCAGCCCTTGAGGCCCGCGGCAAGCGCATCGATGGACGCCTGCTGCGTGACGTCGAGCTGGTGGATGTGGACGTCACCGCCCAGCGCGGCGAGCTCGTTCGCGGCGCCGGGATTGCGCGCCGTGGCGTGTACGGTCCAGCCGTCGGCGGCATACTGGCGCGCGAACTCGAAGCCGAGGCCGCGGTTCGCCCCTGAAATCAAAACGCTCGGCATCGCGGGTCCCGGCTGGCCGATCAGTGATGCGTCTGCCGGATCGAAACGTGCCAGGGCAGGCTGATCCGTTCGATCCACGACGCGAGCCAGAAAAACGCCATGCCAATGACGGACAGAACAACGATGGCCGCGAACTGACGCGGGATATCGAAGCTCGATCCCGCGGTGATGATGACGTAGCCGAGGCCGGCATCGGCGCCAACGAACTCAGCGACGATGGCGCCAATGACGGCGAGTACGACGGCCAGCTTCATGCCGGCGAAAATGTTCGGTAGCGCCTGCGGCAGGCGGAAGCGGAAGAATATCTGCCACGACGAGGCCCCCATCGAGCGCGCCAGATGCAGCATCTGCGGCGGCGCGCTGCGCAGGCCAACGACTGAGTTGATGACGATCGGGAAAAAGGCGACCAGCGCGGTGATCAGAATCTTCGGCGCGTAGCCGAAGCCGAGCCAGGCCAGCATCAGGGGCGCCAGTGCCACCTTGGGAATGGTTTGCGAGCCGACGATCAGCGGATAGATCGCCTTGTCGAACATCGGCGAGTAAGTCACCAGAATGGCGAGCGGCAGGCCGATCAACACGCTGATGATAAAGCCAGTGACGATCTCGAAAGTGGTGACCCCGCTGTGCAGCAGCAGCAGCTTCCAGTCCTTGACGATCTTGAAGCCGATGTCGACCGGCGAGGGCAGCAGATAAGGCGGGGTCTTGAAGATCATGGTGCCGAACTGCCAGATGAGCAGTAACATCAGCAGCGACAGCAGCGCGTAAGGCACCTTGATCTGCCAGGCAGGGCGAGACGGCATGACGGCCGGGGCGGCGATATCGGTCATTCGTCGTCTCCTTCTTCGTCGCGCAGCACACCCAGCGTCTTGAAGACGGCGGTTACCTTCTGCATGTAGGCGAGGAATTCGGGCGTTTCGCGCATCGACAGGCGGCGTGGACGCGGCAGGTCGATTTTGATGATCTCCTCGATCCTGCCGGGACGCGACGACATGACAACAATACGGTCGCTCAGGAAGACCGCTTCCGAAATCGAGTGCGTAATGAACATGACGGTCATCTTCTGTTTTGACCACAGGCGCAAGAGGTCGATCTGCAGCTGATCGCGCGTCAGCGCGTCGAGTGCGCCGAACGGTTCGTCCATGAGGAGGAGCGGCGGGGCGTGCAGCAGGGCGCGGCAGATGGAGACGCGCTGGCGCATGCCGCCCGACAGTTCATAAGGATAGGCGTCGAGAAAGTTCTGCAGTCCGACCATCGCCAGCAACTCTTTGGCGCGTGCCGTAGCGGCGGTCTTGTCCTGGCCGCGGATCTCGGCCTGTAGCAGAACGTTCTGCAAGGCTGTACGCCATTCGAGCAGCACATCCTGCTGGAAGACGATGCCGAGATCCGGCGTCGGGCCGTCTACGTTCTTGTTGCCGACGCGCATCGTGCCGCTGCTCGCCGGCTCGAGGCCGGCCAACAGCATCAACAACGTGCTCTTGCCACAGCCACTCGGTCCAATGACCGAAACGAATTCGCCATCGGCAATATCCAGATCGACTTCAGACAGCGCGTGCACGACGGCATTCCGGCCGACGAAGCTCTTCGACGTGCCGCGAATGGAGATGTAGTCCTTGTGAATCGAAACGTAGTCGCTCTGGCTTACCGCGCCGGCGCGATTCAGCACCGCGCCGCATGCCGGGTTCGACGAACGCTTGAACCAGCCTCGCAGCGTCGACTGACTCGGCGCTGCATCTTCGGTTATTCTCAGGCTGGACATGCGAAACCTCTTCGGTGTTCGTGGTCTAGGTTCAGGAAAGCAACGAAAAGTTCATGCCAATGATTGAGCCGCGCGCCTGACATAGCGGCCGTGTCCGGCCTTGCCGACGATACTTGTTCCATCCCAGGCGAGTGCGCCGCGAACAAAAGTCGCAGCCGGCCGCGCGGCCAGACGTTCGCTGTCGAACGGGCTCCAGTTGAGGCCGTTGTTGGTCGCGGAAGCAGAGTAGGTGTAGGACGTTGGGTCAAGGATCGTGATGTCGGCGTCGGCACCGGGTACCAGCGCGCCCTTGCGCGGCCACAACCCGAAGAAACGCGCCGGTTTCTCGGCGAGATAGAGCGCCGTCATCAGCGCCGGGTCCTCGACGCGCTCGGCAAGGTCCGAATAGAAAACCGGGGCCAACGTTTCGAGCCCGGGAATACCTGCGGCGACCTTGAAGATCGAGTCGGCCTGCTTGCGCGCCAACGGCCAGGCGCTGTGATCGGACGACACGAAGTCGACATTGCCGGCGAATAGTTCGTCCCACAACGCGTCGCGCGCATTGCTGCGGATCGGCGGATTAACCTTCATCAGCGCGCCCAGACGTTCGATATCCTCGGCGGCGTCGAAATGCAGATAGTGGACGCACATCTCGGCGGTGGCGCGCACGCCTTCGTCACGATAGCGGCGCACGAGTTCAAAGCCGCGCGGCGTCGAAATGTGCACGATGTGCACATGCGCGCCGGTGGCGGCGCCGAGCTCAAGGAAATTGGCGGTCGCGACCAGCTCGGCGACTTCGGGGCGGCTCGGATCGTGATCCTTAGGCGCGGTGCGGCCTTCGGCCAGGAAGCGCGCACTGACCGCTTTGACGATATCCTGATCCTCGTTGTGCAGGCCGACGGGCAGGTCGGTGTCGGCCAATGTCTCGAGCAGCGTCAGAGTGTGTTCGTTGGTGATGCGCGGGAAGCGCACCGGGTGATTCTCGAACGACGATATCTTGAACGCGACGGCGCCGCCGTCCACCAGTTTGTGAATCTCATTCACCTTCGGCACGCTTGACACCGTCGCGTAAAGCGCGACGTCGCAATAAGAGTGCTTGGCGATAGCGGCGATCTTCTCGTCCAGCACCTCGGCGCAATCGACCGGCCGCGGCTCGTCATAAGGCATGTCGACGATCGTCGTGATGCCGCCGGCGACCGCCGATCGTGTCGTCGGCTCAAGGCCCGGAAAGCCGAACTGGCTGCCGGCGTGCGTTTGACCGTCGATCAGGCCCGGCAGCACATAGGCCGCGCCGGCATCGTGCCGACGCGTTGCCGCAGGTTCGCTGCCGCTGCCGACGGCGGCGATGCGTTCGCCGGAGACCGCGACCCAGCCATCCGCAAGGATGCCGGTGGGCGTGACGATATTGCCGCGAATAAGAAGGTCGAACGTGGGCACAGCGAAGCCTCCAGAGAATAACGGGTCGGATCAGTGTACGCTTTAGATCGAGCGGATGAGTCCTCCGTCTACACGCATGATCGTTCCCGTCACATAACTGGCCGGCACACTCGCCAGAAACGCAACGACGGCCGCGAATTCATGGGCCTTGCCGTAGCGTCCCGTCGGAATGGTGGCGGCCGACTCGGCGCGCACCGTATCGATGCTCTTGCCAGACTTGGCGGCGTTGGCCGCATCGATCTGCTCGACGCGGCTCGTGGCGATGCGGCCGGGCGCCACGATGTTCACCGTGATGCCTTCGGCGGCGACTTCGGATGACAGAGACTTGGACCAGCCGACGACCGACGCGCGCAGCGCGTTGGAGATCGGCAAATTCGGGATCGGCTGCACGACGCCGGTCGAGGTCACGGTCAGCACGCGGCCCCACTTGCGCTCGCGCATGCCGGGGAGCACCCGGCGCGTGATCTCGAAGACCGGCGCCACCATCTGATTGAATTCGCGAAGCCAGACGTCTTCGGTCACCGTCGCAGCAGGTCCTGGGGGAGGGCCGCCCGTATTATTGACCAGAACATCGATTGGGCCCGTGGACAGGGCGGCGTCAACGATGCGGGCGGCGGCACCGGGCGCGCCGAGATCGGCGACGATCATCGCCGGCGCGGTGCCGGTTGCGGCGGCGATGGTGCTGGCGGTTGTGGTCAGCCGTTCTTCGGAGCGTCCGGTGATGACAACCTGCGCGCCTTCGCTGGCGAGCCGCAGCGCAATCGCGGCGCCCAGGCCTTGGCTCGAGGCCAATACCAAAGCTCGTCGACCGCTGAGACCCAAATCCATCTTAGGAGCTCATTTCGGTAAGCTGGCGGCGGAGGGGCATTCCAAATCACGCTTTCGGTGGTGGTGGACCCGTGGTATACAGACAGCACAGCGGATACGGGCGTCACTTGTCAAGGGCATTCCCCGAGCAAGCCATCGCCCGGCGCCGCGGCTTCGCGCATCCCCGCGTGAAGCAAGAACCGGACCTCTCAACAATCGGCAGCGTGCAATGATTTACGACCTGACCATTCTTGGACTTCGCCCCAACACGCTTGGCGCCGTACTGCCCAAGCTTCCCGAAGCCGTGCCGGCCTCGGTGAAAACCGGAAAACTGCTGGGCTGCTTCATGTGCGAGTTCGGTGTTCTCAACCGCATCGCGATCCTGAGCGCCTATGCCGACGAAAAGACGCTGGCGGAAGATCGCGGCGCGATCAGCGGCAGCAGCAACCCCTTCGGTATCAACGAATATCTTGGCGCCTATGACCGATGCGCCTATCGCGCGCTGCCGTTCATGCAGGGCGACATTCGGCCCGGCGCGCACGGTCCGTTCTACGAAATGCGCACCTACGGCGTCGGCGCGGGCGGCATGCCGGCGACGATCGACGGCTGGAGCAAGGCGGTGCCGGCGCGCACCAAGCTGTCGCCGCTGCTGATGGTGATGAGCTCGATCGAGCCGGGCGCGACTCGGCTGTTGCACATCTGGCCGTACAAGTCGCTGGACGATCGCGCCAAGGCGCGCACAACCGCGAGCGCGGAAAAGATCTGGCCGCCGGCGGGCGGCGAATACCTGACATCGCTGCAGTCGGAACTTTTTATCGCGACCAAGTTCTCGCCGCTGGCGTGAACCGGCGGAACGGCGAAAGAGCTTATCTTTCGCCGTTCTTCGGCGCCGGGCTGGGCGAGCCGCGGTTCATCAGCTGATCGACGATCGCCAGGCGCACGTTGTTGATATGATCCGCCATCAACTCGCGCGCCTTGGCGGCGTCGCCGATCACCACGGCGTCGATCAGCGCGAGATGCTCGAGGCTGCCGGGCTTGAGGCGGCTGGGAATGCGCCGTGTATTGAAGATGTGGGTGCGGCGGCGCAGATCGCGGATCATCTCCGCCAACAGCACATTCTCCGACGCATTGGCGATCGTGCTGTGGATAAGATCGTCCACGGCCCAGTGCTGGGTCGGGGTTGGCTCCTCGATCTCCATCAGCTTCCAGATTTCGCTGCGGATGCGCTCGGCGGTGTTCTTGTCGATTCGGCCGGCGGCGAGACCGGCTGCCTCGGCTTCGAGCAGTTTCCGCACCTGCAGGATCTCGATGTAGCCCTGTACGCTGATACGGCGCACCGTCATCAGGCGGCCCACGTCACGTGTCACCAAGCCTTCGGCTTCGAGATGGCTGAGCGCCTCGCGCAGCGGCGTGCGCGAAATGTTGAGGGCTTCGGCCAGGCGCCGTTCCTGTAGCACCGAGCCGGCGACCAGTTGGCCCGACAGCAGCATGTCGAGCACCTTTTCGTAGGCGGTTTCGCTCAGGCTGCGGCCTGCGCCGTCGATGGGCGTCTCATCGGCGAGCGGCATGTTCAAAGCCCCGTTAGACATCGACTTCTCCTAAAGGGTGGGCGCGGCTCTTTCTATGCACAAAAACGCGGCTCGGTATACCCGCAACGTACCGGATTTGTCGTTGCTCAAAGCAATTCTATCGCAATATTATCCGATATTGCCCAAAAAATGCGCTTGGCTAGCAGAGGGGCACAGGCGCACTCTTTAGCTTGACCAGAAACAACACCAAGGCGATAGTATGTCGGTATACAAGTAGAATTCCAGTGGAATACTTAAGTGGCCCAAGGATTGCAGACTGCTTCTGATTGGCGCGGCAGCGCACCTGACGGCCCCGACGCCGGTCTCTGGCGAATGGCGACACAGCCTACCACCGATCCGGTGGGTTGAAACGGACGTCTCGAGCAAGGGAGAGCTTGGAATGATCACGCACGAAGAAAACGAAATGCTCTGTCGTGTCGGCAAAGGCACGGTGATGGGCGACTTCATGAGGGAGTTCTGGACGCCCGCATTGCTGTCGTCCGAACTGGAGCGCGACGCGCCGCCGACGCGCCTCATGCTGTTCGGCGAAAAGCTGATCGCCTTCCGCGACAGCAACGGCCGCGTCGGCATCATGGATCACCGCTGCCCGCATCGCTGCGCCTCGCTGTTCTTCGGTCGCAACGAGGAGGGCGGCATTCGCTGCGGCTATCACGGCTGGAAGTTCGACGTCGAAGGCAACTGCCTCGATCAGCCGAACCTGCCGGATAAGAACAAGTATCCGGCCGGCGTGAAATCCTACGCCTACAAGGTGCAGGAGCAGGCCGGGCTGATCTTCGTCTATATGGGCAAGCGCGATGTGCCGCCGCCGATGCCCAACCTTGAAGCGCTGATCGGCGACTATCCGGACAGCACGGTCGCCCTGACGCAGCGCGACTGCAACTGGATGCAGGCGCTCGAAGGCGACGTCGACACCTCGCATCTCGGCTTCCTGCACATGGGCGGCATCGACGGCGAAGCGCTCGATGAAAGCAATCCGAGCCGCTACACCGTCATCAACAAGGCGCCGCAGATCAACGTTACCGAAACCGCGTTCGGCACGATGTATTCGGCCTCGCGGGAAGCCGGGGAGGGTGAGGATCATCACCGCTTCGCCTGCTTCATCTTCCCGTTCTGGGTGAACTATCCGGGCGGCGCCTCGCTCGACAAGGGCGTCACGCTCAACGGCTGGGTCCCGATCGACGACTACAACACGATGATCTTTAACATCGACCGTCTGCGCGGCACGCCGGCCGGCAAGGATGGCCTCAAGTACAAGGACGGCAGGCCCGTCGAAGGTCTCGCCCGTCCGGTCGACTATCTGCCGACCACGAGCGACTGGCAGGGCCGCTGGCGCGCAAAGTCGAACCTGTCGAACGACTATCACCGCGATCTCGAATGGATGAAGCGCGGCAGCTACACCGGCATCAGGGGCATTCCGCTGCAGGATCAGGCGATCCAGGAAAGCATGGAACCGATCGTCGATCGCACCATGGAGCATCTCGGCTCCAGCGACCGCATGGTCATGCTGACGCGCCGCCGCCTTCTCGATGCCGCGCAGCTGTTCCGCGACAAGGGCGAACTGCCCGAGATGGTGGATAAGCCTGAGCTGTGCAACGGCACCGCCGGCGGCGACATCGTCGTCGAGCGCGGCACCGACTGGCTCGACGTCTACGAGAAGGTGATGACCGAACGCTTCGGTCCGAACTCCTTCCGTCGCGATGCAGCCGAATAAGCGATCCGGTCCGTCCGGCAAGGGCGGACCGGCGCCGGGCTTTTGCTAATGGCCGAGACAACGTTCGAACTGCGCGTTCACGCGATTACCTATGAAGCGGACGGGATTCTTTCGTTCGATCTGCGGGCACCGGACGGGGGCGAGCTGCCCCCGTTTACGGCCGGCGCGCATCTCGACGTGCATGTCGGTCCGGACATGGAACGCAGCTATTCATTGACCAACCTGCAGGGTGAACGGCACCGCTACGTCATCGCGGTCGGCCGCGACGCCAACAGCCGCGGCGGCTCGAAGTTCATGCACGACACCGTGCGTGTCGGGCAGATGTTGACGATTCGTCCGCCGAGCAACACGTTTGAACTCGCCGAATCCGCGCCCGCCAGCATCTTCATCGGCGGCGGCATCGGCATCACGCCGCTGCTCGGCATGATGCGGCGGCTGGAATCGCTCGGCCGCGCCTGGTCGCTGCATTACGCGGCGCGGACGCGGAAAACGGCGGCATTCCTCGACGTGTTTGCGGAATTAGAGCGCGCCCGGCCGGGCCGCATCCACATCACCTTCGATCACGAGCCCGGCAATACCAAGCTCGATCTCGCCGCCATTCTCGGCGCGGCGGACGCCGGTGCCCACATCTATTGCTGCGGGCCGGTCGGCATGCTGCAGGCCTTCGAGCAGGCCGCCAAGGGCCGCGCCGAAGATACGATCCACACCGAATACTTCGCACCTGCGCAGGAAGCGGCGCGCGGCGGCTTCACCGTGGTCCTGAAGCGTTCGAACAAAACATTGCTCATTCCGCCTGACAAATCGATCCTCAAGACACTGCTCGAGAACGGCGTGCGGGTGAACTACGCGTGCACCGAGGGCGTGTGCGGCACCTGCGAAACGCGGGTGCTCGAGGGCATTCCGGATCACCGCGACAATGTGCTGTCAGCGCGCGAGAAGGCGTCGAACAAAGCCATCATGGTGTGCTGCTCAGGCGCGAAAACCGAAAAGCTGGTGCTCGATATCTAATTGAAGGGGAGTCCAAGGTGCAAAGCGAATTTCTGCCGTACAAATTTCCTTCGCGTCTGAAGGGCGTTCTGGCGGTCGAGAACGTCACCGTCATCCCGATGGACAGCAAGCGCGTTCTGGAATACCAGACGGTCGTCATCGAGGACGGCAGGATCACCCGCATGGGCCCGTCGCAGGACACGCCGGCGCCGCAGGGCGCCAAGATCGTCAGCGGCAAGGGCAAGTATCTGATGCCCGGCTTCTCCGACATGTACACGCACTACCGCGATCCGTCGGAAGCGCCGCTCTATCTGGCGCACGGCATCACGGCGGCCCGCACCAGCGGCAACACCTTCCAGGTTGGCATGCAGCGCGCGGCCAATGCCGGCGAGTTTCCGAGCCCTTACATGATCGTGGTGTCGCACGGCATCGACGGCATCGGCCCGCATGGCCGCACCGACATGCCGCACGGCGTTGCGCTGACGCGTCCGGAAGACGCCAAGGCGCTGGCCGAACGCTTCATCAAGAGCGGCTATCGCCAGTTGATGCCGTTCTCGCTGCTGACGCCGGATTGCCTCGCGGCGCTGGGCAAGGCCGCCGCCGATCTCGGCGTGCGCATGGCCGGCAACTGCCCGAATGCGCTGTCGTGGGAAGAGGCGGTGGCGCGCGGCATGAGCGGCTTCCAGCAGACCCATCTGATCGCACGCGATCACATGCTCGACGAGTTTAGCAACCAGACCTACTGGGACCGGTTCGATCCCTATCCGGGCACCAAGCTCGACTTCGACAAGATCCGCAAGCTCGGTGGCTTCCTCGCGAAGCATCAGGCCTGGAATTTGCCGACCATCATCTTCCACCAGCGCGCCAGTCAGCCGGCAGAGATTTCGCTGGCGCATCCGAGCCTGCGCTATGTGCCGCAGTCCTCGATCAACGATTGGGAGACCACCATCATCCGCTGGGGCGTGCGCGGCAAGGTCGGTCCGGAGGAATGGCGCGCGCTGGCGCGCGTTCGCGTCGAGAATTTCCACCGCTGCGTCGGCATCTTCCATGAGGAAGGCGCGCCGCAACTGACCTGCACCGACGGTCTCAACCCGTACAACGTCCAGGGCGACACGCTGCTGTCGGAGATCGAGAACTTCGCCAGCGCCGGCATGAGCAATTTCGACGCGCTGCGCTCAACGACCAGCGAGGCCGCCCGCTATATGGGCGAGGAAGCCGAGTGGGGCACGCTCGCCATCGGCAAGAAGGCCAACATGGTGCTGCTGCGCGACAACCCGCTCGACAACATCAAGGCGGTGCGCAGCGTCGATGCGACCTTTGTCGCCGGCTACTATCTCGACCGCGCCACGCTCGACGATCTGCTCAAGCAGCGTGAGGCGCTCGTCAGCGGCGCGCCGCCGGTGGCCTCGACGAAACTGGCGCCGGCCGAAGGGCAGGGCAAGGTGGTCGAGGAAGGCACCTGGCGGGAAACTATTTGTGGCGCCGAGTTCGGCCGCGTGTCCTATCGCCACACCGTGCTGCCGGATGGCGGCTGGCTAGTCGAGGAAAAGCATTCCGGCGCCAATCCGCGCCGCCATCCCGAGCGCAAGCACATTCGTCTCAAGCTCGACGCCGACCTGAATATCCGCAACGCCTCCTACGAGGTCGAGACCTTCGCCGGCACGGAAAGCGGCGAGGTCGCTTGGTCGGACGCGAGTGGCTACCAGTTCAAGTCGGTGGCGATGGACGGCACGACCACGCAGCAGAGCCTTGAAGGCGCCGCGCGCCCGCCGAGCGAGGAGACGGCGCTTAGCTTTGTGCCGCGCCTCATCCAGAAGCACGGCGCTTCGACGGTGCACACGCTCGACGTCATTCACCAATTCGGCGCATCGGAGATCGCGCTGGCGTCGGGTGACAAAAGCGAATGGAAAGCCGATGTGAGCCGCCTCGGCCAGCGCGCTAGCCAGAGCTATCGTCTGGACGATGACGGCAAACTGTCCGGCATGTCGGAAACGACCATCCTGCTGTGGCCCCGTGAGCTGATCCCGACCGATACGGATCGGGCATGACGCTGCGGATCCGCGTCAACGCGCAAGAGCATGACGTCGGCGCCCCGGCGCTGACCTCGCTGCTCGATGTGTTGCGGGATCATCTCAATCTCACCGGCGCCAAGAAGGCATGCGGGCGCGGCGAATGCGGCGCCTGCACGGTGCTGATCGGCGGCAGACCGGTGTTGTCCTGCCTGACTCTGGCGGGCCGCGTGCGCGACGAGGTGCTGACCGTCGAAGGCCTCGGTCCGGAATGGGCGGCGCTGCGCGAGGCTTTCGCCGAGCACGGCGGCTTCCAGTGCGGTTACTGCACATCCGGGCAGATCATGCGCGCGGTGGCGCTGCTGCGCGACGGGCTGCCGGCCGACCGCGACGAGGCGCGGCAGAAGATCCGCTATGAAATGTCGGGCAATGTCTGCCGCTGCACCGGCTATAACGGCATTGTCGACGCCGTGCTGGCAGCCGCGCCATGAAACAGGTGGGGCGCAGCGTTCGACCGATCGGCTGGCAAGCCATTACGTCCGGAACCTTCGCCTACTCCAGCGATCTCAAGCCGGACGGCCTGCTGCACGGCCGGGCGCTGCGTTCGCCGCATCCGCATGCGCGCATCGTCTCGATCGACGTGTCGCGCGCCGCGGCGATGCCGGGCGTTCGCGCTGTCGTGACGGGCGCGGACTTTCCGGCCGGCGTCTACTATCCCAATGAAGGCTCGCAGGATCGCGAACCCATCGCGCGGGAATTCGTCCGCTTCGTCGGGCAGGAAGTGGCGGCGGTAGCCGCGGAAACCGTCGAACAGGCCGATGCCGCGCTCGCGGCCATCGATGTCGCTTACGAAATCCTGCCCGCGCCCTTCACGATCGACGATGCGACGGCGGCCGGCGCGCCGCGTATGCACCAGCGGCCGATTAAGCTCGCCAATGTCGCGCGCGTGTACAAGCGCTTGTGGGGTGATGTCGCCGCCACGCGTGCGGCCGGCCCAGTCAATGTGACGGGCACGTACTGGTATCCGCAGCAGACCCATATCTGCATGGAATCTAATAACACACTCGCCCGGTGGGATAAAGACGGCACGGAGCTTCACGTCTGGACCGGAACATCGGCGCCGCAATTGATGGTCGATGAACTCGCCGAGATGCTCAATATCGAGAAGGACGCGATCATTTGCCACGAGGCGGGCGTTGGCGGCTCGTTCGGATCGAAGTCGCGCATTTCGGAACAGGAGTTCCTGGCCGCCGTCCTGGCGAGGGCCGCGAAGGCGCCGGTGCTCGTCTCGCTGACGCGGCGCGAGGAGTTCGCCACCACGAAAACGCGGCACGGCTTTCGCTCCACTTTGTCGCTGCATGCCGACGACCAAGGCCGTATGCATGGTGTCGAAGGCACCATCGCCGTCGACAACGGCGCTTTCGTGCATTCGGGCTATAGCGTCACGGCCGCCGGGCTCAAGGGCCTCGGCACGATGTACCGGTTCGAGGGGATCGATATCGACGCCCAACTGATCGACACCTGCAAGCAGCCGGGCGGTCAGTTTCGCGGGTATGGCTCGACGCAGACCATGTACGCGCTCGAATGCCTCATCGACGATCTCGCGGAAAAGCTCAATATCGATCCGATCGATCTGCGCCGGCAGAATGCGAACCAGCCGTTCACGACGTCGCCGACGGGGTCGCAATTCCAATCGGTTCGGCTGACGGAGTGTCTCGATGCCGTCCGCGATGCGATCGGCTGGGACGCCAAGAAAGCGGACCGCCGCCCGAACCGCGGCGTCGGCGTCGCCTGCGGCCTGCATTCGAGCGGCTCCTTCGGGCCGGATGGCAGCAACCGCGCCGACAGCGCCATAGATATTTTCATTGACGGCCGTGTGCTGGTGCGTTTCGGCGGTGCCGATACCGGCACCGGGCAGAAGACCATTCTTGCGCAGATCGTTGCCGAAGAGCTCGGCCTTGCCGCCGAGGAGGTCGAGGTGCTGACCATCGAGAGCGACAGGACGCCGTTCGATCTCGGCGCCTGGAGTTCGCGCGGCACCTATTACAGCGGCAACGCCGCGCGCCGGGCGGGGCGGGCGGCTGCCGATCGCCTCAGGACATTGGCGGCGCGGCATCTCGGCAATGGCGCCATTCACCTCGAAGCCGGAAAAGCCGTCTGCGATGGCCGTTCGATCGCCATTGGCGAACTCGTCGCCGGCGCCCCGGAGACAAAAGAAGGTGTGCTCACTACCGAGATTTCCTTCGTCGAAGACGCGGTTCATCGCGTCGACGCGAAATTCTATGGCAACGCGTCGGGCACCTATAGCTTTGCCGCCCATGCCGCGGAGATCGAGGTCGATCCGCGCACCGGCAAATTACGCGTTCTCGATTACGTCGCTGCGCACGATGTCGGCACGGCGATCAATCCGCGTCTTGTTGAAGGCCAGATTGTCGGCGGCGCCGTGATGGGCATGGGATCGGCGCTCGGCGAGGAAATGATCCACGAGCAGGGCCGGCTCGTGACCGCGAGCTTCATCAACTATGCCATGCCGCGTGCGGCCGACTTACCCGAGGTGCGGACGGTCATTGTCGAAGGCGGCGATCCGAAGGGGCCGCATGGCGCCAAGGGCGTCGGCGAGTTGTGTATTACGCCGCCGGCGCCGGCCATCGCCAATGCGCTGTATGACGCGCTCGGCATCCGCATCGCCGATCTGCCGTTGACGCCGGACAAGATCATGAACGCGCTGGCAGCGCGCGACGGTCGCGTGCGTCGTCATCATCTGTGGCGGCGGCCGTCACAATGGTGGACCGCGTTCGTGCGCTGGTGTTACCCGCGCGGGCTGTTCGCCTTGCTGCATCGCTACGGGCCGGTGGCCAAGCGCGCCGCCGCTGCGGCGTCACCGGCGCTGATCGATGCGCCGCGCGTTGTCGATGCGGTAGCCGCGCTCGCCTCGGGCGCGACCGCCATCGGCGGCGGCACTGATCTGTTGCCGCGCATGGAAGACAGGATCGCGGCGCCCACGAGCCTGGTCTCGACTCTCGACGTCACCGACATGGGCGGCATCGAATTTGCCGCCGACGGTTCAGTGTCGGTCGGGGCAGCCGTGACGCTGGCGGAACTAGCCGCGGCGCTGAAAGGCCGCTGCGCCGTCATCGAAGAAGCTATCGCCAGCATCGCCAATGCGCAAGTGCGAACCATGGCCACGGTCGCCGGTAATCTGCTGCAAGAGAAACGCTGCTGGTTCTATCGCAACGATTTCGATTGCTACAAACGCTCCGGCCCGGCACGGCCGTGTTACGCCGTGCTCGGCGACCACCGCTTCTACCACGCGGCGATCGACGGCCATCGCTGCCAGGCGGTGACGCCGTCAGATCTCGCCACGGCCTTCGCGGCGGTCGACGCCGAGGTCGATATCGCCGGACGCGACAGTGCGCGGACGATCCCGATCACGGATCTTTATTCCGGTCCCGGCGAGGCGCGCTTGCAGGCTTCCGAAACCGTTGTCCGCATCAGGCTTCCCGCATCGGCAATGCAGCGTCGCGGCACGTTCCAGAAGCTCAACCTGTGGGAAGGCGACTTTGCCGTGGTGTCGGTGGCGATGACGGCGTTTGCCGGGCCGGACCGCGCGCTGGCGGATCCGCGTCTCGTTTTCGGCGCGCTGGCGCCGGTGCCATGGCGGGCGCGTCGAACCGAGCAGTGGCTGGCGCGTCGGCCCGGAGCGACGGCGCAGGAATTGCAGTCTGTTCTGGGAGAAGAGCTGAACGTGGCGGCCCATCCTCTGTCGAAGAACGGATGGAAGCTCGATGCCGCCGAGGGCCTGGCCCAACATGCGATCGAAATCTTGGCGGGAAGCAGCGAGGAGAGATCCAAAAGTCCCGCCGCGTGACGTTTTTGGCAGCAGTTTGCTGGGAATCTGGCGTGTATTCGGGCTTGTCGATAATGCGGCGATGGTATCAAATATCGTTCGTACACAGACTGTATACCGGAGGTATAACCGTGAAAAAGCTGACATTTTCCAAGATGAACCGTCGCCGTTTTCTCGGCGTGGCGGGCGGCGCGGCGGCTGGAATGGCATTTGGCGGCACTCTCACGACTCCGGCGATCGCCCAGAGCGCGCAGGGGGTGACCCTGCGTCTCGACTTCCTGCCGCAGGGCTACCACGCGCCGCTGTTCTACGGCGTGAAGAAGGGCTTCTACAAGGAAGCCGGGATCGATCTTCAGATTAACGACGGCAAGGGTACCACGATGGCGCTGCAGTCGCTGTCGTCCGGCAACGACATGATCGCTATCGCCAACTATGCGACCGTCGTCCAGTCGGTTGCCGCAGGCATGCCGATCATCGGCATCGGCGGCATGATCCAGAAGCTGCCCGACGCGATCATTTCGCACGCCGGCTCCGGCATCAAAGCGCCGAAGGACATGGAAGGCAAAACCATGAGCATCCCGCCGAAGAGCGGCGTGTTCAGGCTCTTTCAGGCGTTCTGTGCCTCGTCGGGAGTCGACATCAACAAGGTGAAGCAGGTTCAGGTCGACCCGGCGGTCACCCTGCAGCTGTTCATGTCGAAGCAGGTCGACTTCAGCACGGCCTGGGTGTTTACCGACGCCTCGCGCCTGGCGCTGCAAAGCCCGATGGAAAAGCCTATCCTCATGGCCGATCACGGCGTCAACGTCCTCGGCAACGGCTTCACGGTTCGCAAGGATACGGTAGCGAGCCAGGCCGAGATGCTGAAGCGCTTCATGGCAGCGACCATCCGCTCTTACGACGAAGGCATGACCGATGCCGAAAACGCCGCGGCGGCGATGGCCGAGGCGCGCCCGACGGCCAATAACGTGGAAACGCTGCTGCGCGAATGCCGCGGGATGAGGCCCTTCACCTCGACCGCGCGGTCGGAGAAGCTCGGCTTCGGCCACACGACGCCAGCAGATTGGGAAGCGACTATCGCCGTTGTCAGCAAGTATTTCGGTGGCGTGGAAAAGAAAATGACCATGGCCGAACTGTTCACGGCCGACTTCCTACCGAAAGCGAAGTCCTGAGGCGATCTGACAAGACGGTCTTGCCAAGACCACTGCGGCCCGGGGCATTGACCCGGGCCGTTTCCTACCAGCCGAGGCGGAGGCGGCCGAGCGCCATCGAAACGGCGGCTTGGCTCGGCTCCACGACAGGAATGCCGAGCGCTCCGCTCAGGCGCTCACGATACTGTGCCATGCCGGCGCAGGCCATCACGACCACATCTGCGCCGTCGCGATCGCGCAATTCGATGCCGACATCGCGCATGCGGGTGAACGTCGCGTCCTCGTCGGACAGCTGCGTCACGCCGCGGCCGATGGCGCGGTCTCCCGCAAAACGCTGACCGGCGCCCATCGCGCCGACAAAGCGGATGTGCCGCTGGATCACTTTCGGCAGAATGGAAATCAATCCGAAGCGCGCGCCGAGCGTCAGCGCGGTCAGGATGCCGCATTCGGCGATGCCGAATACCGGCTTGCTGGTCGCTTCGCGCGCGGCATATAGGCCGGGGTCGCTGAAGCAACTGATGACATAACCGGCGGCCTGAGGATTTTTGCGGACCGCGTCGAGCACCAGCGGCACCACCTGCTCGACGTGGGCCTGGTTCTCGATGCCGGGCGGTCCCTCGGCGATGCCGATGACCTTGATCGCGGTGCTCGTTCCTTCGCGCAGCGGCGTCACGGCCCGATCGATCGCTGCTGTCACCGCAGAGGAGGAGTTGGGGTTGATCACTAGCAGCTCGTCGGACATGATGTCATTCGCGCGGAGGGCAGGATGGTGCAGCCAAAACCGGGATGGTCTCAAGCCTAGCAAAACGACGCGCAATCGAATAGAGCCGCCGTCGTGATCGGCCTCACAAAACTATACTCCATACGAGTGACAAACCCCGAATTGCAGATGAACCGCCGTTTTCCGGTGGCTCCCATGATGGAGAGTGGCGGGCGTAATGAATGGCCGATAGAAAGCAGTAAGTTACCGCGCTTTCAAGCGGTGTCCTATTTCGCAGAAGAGTCCGTGTTGAAGTTGCCGTTGGCCATGCGGCCAGGTTTTGACGATGGCGGTAGGGGTGCGCTAGTATTGTTGCTCGCGAACCGTTCATTCGGCGCGCTAGCAATAGGAAGTCAGTTCAATCGACCTTATTCAGTGGAGCCGTTCCGTGAAGCGCGCGCTCCACTTCGTCCGCAACCATCTGTCCCATGTTATAGAGGGCTTCCTGCGTAAGCGCAGCGCTGTGCGGCGTCAGAATAACATCGTCACGAAGTAATAGAGGATGGTCCGTTGGCGGCGGCTCAAGGTCGACGCCATCCATGGCCGCCCCCCCTAGGTAGCCCTTTGTAAGCACGGTCAAAAGCGCGTTCGTGTCGACGAGCGCTCCGCGGGCGCCATTTATAAGAATTGACCCACGCCTCATCTTGGCGAAGGTGTCGGCATTAACAATGTGCCTCGTCGCATCTGTCGCGGGGAGATGAAGTGACACGAAATGAGAAGTGCCAAGGAGTTCGTCGAGGTCTGCCTTTCGTGCGCCATGCATCGAGATACGCTGATTGCTTTCGGCCGGATCGAACGCCAGCGTTTCCATTTTGAAGGCGGAAGAAGCGAGCGACGACAGGGCTGAGCCGATACGACCGAACCCAATAATGCCTAGAGTTTTTCCGGATAGCTCGAAGCCTTCAAGGCCTTCACGCTTTTTCCACTCGCCCTGCTTTGTGAAGCGTGTGGCCGTGCCCATCCGATGGGAGAGGGCAATCATGCATCCGAGCACCCATTCAACGACCGCATTCGTATTGGCGCCGGGGGTGATGGTGATGGGGATGCCGCGCCGACGGCATTCTTCTATCGGGATGAAATCGAGGCCCACACCGTGGCGCGCCACCAGCCGCAGGCGTTCGCCGGCCGCTATCACCGAAGTCGGGATCGGGTCCCTCACGACCAGGACATCGGCGTCGCGGATTTGAAGCTGAAGAGTCTTTTCGGAACAGTCACTGGCGATTCGGACGTCAGCGAAGGACTGAATCCGCTCGATGGCGCTTTTGGCGATCGGTTGGGTCATGAGAACGATCGGACGAGGCAATGAAAGCTCCTTGGTGATTGACGGCGCGAAAGGCTTGTCAACTAGTCAACTACCAGACTAGTATGGCAGTGAGAATCCGATTGCAAGGGACATATACCGTTGGAAGTACAGGCCTTTTCTCCTGCTGATCTGGCGTACGCGCGCATTAAAGGTGCGATCCTTAGCCTCACGTACAAGCCCGGGCAGCGCCTTTCGGAGGCGATGTTGTCGGCAGAGCTTGGTCTGGGGCGTTCGCCAATCCGGACCGCATTGACGCGTCTGGAAGGTGAGGGATGGATCAATGTCCAGCCTCAAAGCGGCACATTTGTCAGTTCGCCGACGGCGGAAGAAGTCGCCGAAATGACCGAGCTGCGTGAGGTGCTGGAAGTTCATGCGGCGCGACGGGCCGCAAAGAAGATCGATGATGCGACCCTGCAATTGCTACGCGCGGCTTTCGACAATTTGGCGGAATCCGGCGTCGAAGGTCATTTCGAAAAGTTTCTAAAGTTTGACGATCTGTTCCATTCGGCAATTCATCGCGCCGCCAGCAATCGCAAGATCCTGGAGATGATCCGGAATCTGCGCGATCAGATTCAGTGGGTCCGCGTGTCGAACGCGATTCTTCCCGGACGTGTGGTCGAATCGTTGGCCGAAATGAAGCTCGTTCTCGAAGCGCTGGAGCGGAGAGACGAGCAGGCCGCCGCCAAGGCAATGAGCGTGCACATTGGCAATATCGCGAAACGATTTCAGACGCTCAGCGGCGGATCGAAGGTGAGCGCAGCATGAACTTCGAGAAGAAAACGATAACCGCCGACGATGCGCCCAAGGGCAGGGGGCCGTTCCCCCAAGCCATGCGCTGCGGGCCGATGGTATTCGTCTCGGGTCAGGGACCGTTATCGCCTGTCACGAATGCGCCGATCGGGGGCTCGTTTGCCGATCAAACGAGGCAAACGCTTCAGAATATCGCGACTGTCCTTGGTGCCGCCGGCCTGGGTTTGCAGGATATCGCCAAGGCGACGATTTATCTTCAGGACCTGAACCATATCGAAGAGTTCAACAAAATCTATCGAGAGATTATGCCCGAGCCGTGGCCCGCGCGGACGCTGGTTTGCGCCGGTTTGCGAGGCATCGACGTTGAAATCGACGTTATCGCGGTCGATCTAACTGCCGCGGAGATATCATGAAGGTTTCGTCCGAACTCTGGATCGGGATCGATATCGGCGGGACCTTTACCGATTTGTTCGTCTTCGATCCTGCGCAAGGTACTGCTGCGACGCGCAAGGTCCTCACTGATCACACCGATCCGACCGTAGCGATCGAACGCGGTCTCGCCGAAATGATTGCGGCGGGAGACCTTGTGGCGGAAAGAGTGGAGCGGGTCGTTCACGGAACGACGCTGGTAACGAACGCCGTGATCATGCGGCGTGGCGCTCCCACCGCATTGTTGACGACGGAAGGTTTTCGCGACTCCATTGAAATCGGCACGGAGCACCGTTTCGATCTTTACGATCTCGGTATCGAAAAGCCGCTTCCCCTTGTCCCGCGCAATCTCCGCCGCCCGATCGCCGAACGCATTCTTGCGGACGGATCGGTCGATCGCCCACTTGACGAAGAGCAGACGCGTGGCGAGGTGAAAGGGCTATTGGACGCGGGGGTGACCGCAATCGCGGTCTGCCTGCTGCATAGTTTTCGAAACCCCGCGCATGAGCGTCGCATCGGGGAAATTATTCGCGAACTGGCGAAGGACGTTCACGTGTCGCTTTCGAGCGATGTCGCTCCGGAAATCCGTGAGTATGAAAGAGCGTCGACGACCGCCATCAACGCATTTGTAGCGCCCGAAGTCGGCCCTTATCTCAGGGCGTTCGGCAGCCGGCTCTCTCGATTGGGCATCAAAGCGCCTCTTCTGATCATGCAGTCGAACGGCGGTACGGCGGCTCCGGAAGCGGCTGAGCGATACCCGGTGAAACTTCTCGAATCCGGCCCCGCCGCAGGCGCGATCGGAGCGGCGAACGTCGCCCGGCTATCGAATGAAGATCGGGTCTTCTTCTTTGATATGGGCGGGACGACCGCGAAGGCGGTCATCATCGATGCCGGTCACCCCCTGATCGCCAAGAAGCTCGAGGTGGCTCACGTCTATCGCTTCAAGCACGGCAGCGGTTTGCCCGTGCAGGCTCCGACCGTAGATCTCATCGAAATCGGCGCGGGCGGCGGATCGATCGCTCACGTGGATGCGCTCGGACTACTGAAAGTCGGTCCGGAGAGCGCGGAATCGGAGCCCGGGCCGGCATGTTACGGCTTGGGCGGCACTCGTCCCACCGTGACAGATGCCGACCTTGTGCTCGGCTATATCGGCGCCGACACATTCCTCGGCGGCCGCATGAAGCTCGATCGAGAGAGGGCACGCGCCGCCATCGCGGAGCATGTCGCAAAGCCGCTCGGTATTTCGATCGAGGAAGCCGCGAACGGCATTCACCGGGTCGTCAACGAGAGCATGGCCGCGGCAGCGCGCGTGCACTTGCTGGAGCACGGCAAGACTCCTTCGACCTATACAATGGTGGCGTTCGGCGGTGCCGGGCCGGTTCACGCCTATGGGGTCGCGCGCATTCTGGGATGCAAGCGTATCATCGCGCCAATTCATGCCTCGGTTGGATCGGCTTTCGGCCTGCTTTGTGCACCAATTTCCTTTGACACGGCGAGAAGCTTCCCTGTGCTGCTCCGCGACGCGGACTGGCGAGCAGCCGACCAGGTAATCGCAGAGCTCAGCGCCGAAGGCAGGCGCCTAGTGGAATGGGCCGGCGTTGCCACGGCGGATACGACGATCGAGATCTCCGCGGATATGCGCTATCGGGGGCAGGGGCATGAGATCACAGTTCCCGTTACCCCCGCGCAAGTTCGCAATCGCGATGTCGACGCGATGGAGCAATCATTCGCCGAGCACTATCGGCTGCTGAACGCGGTTGCCGGACCAAACGCCGCGGTAGAGTTGGTGACATGGCGCGTACGGGTTCGCGGCCCGGTACCGACGATTGCCAGCGCGCGCGGTGCGACGGCCAACCCTTCGGCGCCGCGCACGCGCAAAGTCTGGTTCGAGGCGACCGGCTTCGCCGACGCATCAATTGTCGTGGCCAATGAACTCCAGATCGCCACAAGCGTCCCGGGTCCTGCAGTCGTTGAGCTCGGTGGCGCAAGCCTCACTGTGGGCCCTAACTCAGCAGTGTCACTCCGGGCCGACGGTTTGATTGTCGTCGATATGATCGAGGACTGAGCATGAAACGTGAGTTTTCCTCCTACGAACTGGAGATTCTCTGGAACCGGCTACTGGCGATCGCCGAGGAGCAGGCCCAGGTTCTGATGCGGACGGCCTTTTCTACGATTGTGCGGGAAGCCGGCGATCTCTCTGCGGCCATTTTCGACGCAAGTGGAAGGATGGTCGCGCAAGCCAGAACCGGAACGCCAGGCCATATCAACACGATGGCGCTCGGGATGCGCCACTTCCTGGAAGCTTTTCCGCTGGAGACACTGAAACCCGGCGACGCGTTGCTGTCCAATGACCCCTACAAGCTGGCGGGTCAGCTGAACGATATGTCGCTCGTGACGCCGGTTTTCCGTGGCGACAAGGTCGTCGCGCTGTTTGCCAGCTGTTGTCACATGGTGGACATCGGCGGGATCGGCTTGACAGCCGATGGCCGCGAAATGTTCGAGGAAGGGCTGCTCGTCCCGTTCTGCAAGTTCCGCGTCGGTGGAGAGCCGAATAGCGACGTTTACAACTTCATTGCCGGGAACGTGCGGACGCCTCACGAGGTGATCGGCGACCTTGAGGCGCAGGTCGCGGCAGGAGAGGTGGGCGCTACGCGCCTTCTCGGTCTGCTTCAGGAATTCCAGCTTTCACATATCGAAGGCCTGTCCGATGAAATCATTTCCCGTTCCGAAACGGCGATGCGAAAGGCGATACGGGACTTTCCCAGCGGGGAGTTCAGGAATGTCGCGGTCAACGATGGCATGGAGAAACCTCTCACGCTCGCTGTCTGCGTCTCCCGAAAGGACGATGAGCTGTTGATTGACTTCGATGGTACCGACCCTTCCGTCGAGCGCGGTATCAACGTTCCGCTTGCCTACACTACCGCTTACGCGACCTATGCGGTGAAGTGCGTGGTGGGGCCCGACGTCCCCAACAATCACGGAAGCTTCGTACCCATTCACGTCCAAGCGCCCTTGGGGTCTCTTCTCAATCCGGCTCGACCCGCGCCGACTGCGGCGCGCCACATTCTCGGCCACTACCTACCGAGCGTGATTTACCCCGCCCTTGCGAAGGCGCTGCCGGGATGCGTGCCGGCAGATAGCGCGGCGGGATTGTGGGTGACTCAGGTTAGCGGCAAGCGCGGGACCGGTGAGCCGTTTTCATTTGCGTTCTTCTCCGTCGGCGGGATGGGCGCGCGGCACAACAAAGACGGGCTTTCGACGACGTCTTTCCCGAGCGGCATCCAGAACGTATCCACTGAGATTATTGAATCCGTATCGCCGGTGCTGTTCCGCAAGCGGGAATTGCGACCGGATTCCGGAGGGGCGGGCCGCTATCGGGGTGGCCTTGGTCAAACCATCCAATTCGAAGTGACTGCCGCCGGATCCGTAACGCTCTCGGCCATGTACGATCGCATCAATGACGCCCCCAGAGGCACCGAAGCCGGGCGAAACGGCGCGGGTGGCCAGGTTGTCGGCGAAAGCGGCCGTCACCTCATGCCGAAGGGCAGAAGTGTGCTGCAGGCCGGAGAACGCGTTCATCTGGAACTGCCGGGAGGCGGTGGCTTCGGCAATCCCGCAGAACGCGATGCTGCGGCGCTCGCAGCTGATATCGAACTCGGCTTTGTCACTCGTGAGGCTGCCTCGCGCGACTACGGGGCTGTCTACGCAAATTTGAAAGATCGACAGTAAGATCGTGATTAGAAGCACCCGGCAGCGGAGTGCGGTCGGGAAGTTAGCAATAGGAGAGCGGTGATGAGTGTTTCTAAAGGGTTGGTAGCGACCGGCTTTGCGTTGGCCCTGAGTGCGGTCGGCGCTGTTGCTCAGACGACGACCCTTAAGCTTGGTTTCGCGACGGCGGCGACTTCGCCCTACGGTTATGCCGCCAAGATCTTCGCCGACGAAGTAAAAGAGAGGAGCGGCGGTCGCCTCGCGATCGAAGTGTTTCCGGCGAGCCAGCTCGGCGGTGAACGCGAAATGCTGGAAAGCCTGCAAATCGGAACGCTTGATCTGAACTTTACGTCTCCCGCACCGCTGACAAATTTCGTCAAAGAGGCGGGAATATTCGAAGTGCCGTTCCTCATTCGAGGGTTCGACCACGCGAACGCGGTGCTCGATGGGCAGGTGGGCGACAGGCTGCGGCAGAAGATTAACGAGCGCAACTTAGTCAGCCTGGGCTTCGGCTATCTCGGCCCGGTGCATCTCGTGACCAATAAGCACGGAGTTTCAAAGCCCGAAGATCTCAAGGGCATGAAGATCCGCACGCAGGAGAATGAGGTTCATCTGATCACGTTTCGTACCTTGGGTGCGCTTCCGACCCCGATGGCGTTTCCGGAACTGTTCGGTGCGCTTCAGCAGGGCGTTGTGGATGGCATGGATAACCCGTCGACGACCGTTCAGTCGGGTCGCTTCTTCCAGGCTGCCAAGTATCTCTCTCTCACTGGCCATCGCTTTATCGTGACGCCGATCCTCGCGTCCCCGGTCATCTGGGCCAAGCTCAGCGAAGCGGACCGCAAAATTGTCGGCGATGCAGCGCGTGTGGCCGGTGAGGCGTTGCGCAAACGCGTGCGCGGCTTGGAAGACGAGACGGTAAAGACGCTCGGTTCAGAGGGCATGGAAGTCGTCAAGGTTTCGAATATCGATGCCTTCGTTAAGGCGCTGGCACCTGCGAAAACGGAATTCGAAAAGCGTTTCGGCAAAGATCTGATCGAATCGATCCGCAACACAAAGTAAATTGAATGTTGAAGCGTCTGCTCATCGCAGATCGATGCATTGCGTGGGTCATCGAGGGTCTGGTCGCGGCGCTGCTTGCCGCCGCGGCCGGTCTCGGGGCCTACCAGGTGTTGACGCGCTTTGTGCTCCATCAACCGGCCTCGTGGACGGAAGCACTGACGCGCGTTCTTCTTGTGTGGATGGTTTGCCTCGGCGCGGCGCTTGCCGTGAGAGCAGGGGGGCTGGTCGCCTTCGATGCGCTGCGATCCGTCGGTGGAGGGCGCCTTGGAAAGTGTCTTCAACTGTTAGGGTTGACCTTCAGCGCTTCCTTCTTCCTGCTGCTCGCCTGGACCGGGTACCAGATAACCGAACGTGTCCGCTTCCAGAACCTTGCTGGACTTGAAATCTCGATAGCGTGGTCATACGGCGCACTGCCTGTTGGCGGTGCATTGGCGGTGTTGCTCGCGGTCCTTGCGCTTGTTCGCGTCTGGAACGAGTGCCCCAATCAAAAGTCAACCGGCGCGACGGATTGAACCATGCCTCCGTCTATTCTGATCGGAACGATGCTTGCCCTTCTGGTGATATCGGTTCCGGTTGCGGTTTCGCTTGGCCTGACCGGTGCGGCGTTTGTCGCCAGCGATCCGAGAATGTCGTTGCTCGTCGTGCCGCAGCAGATATTCATCGGGCTGGACAAGTATCCTCTCGCGGCAATTCCGTTCTTCATTCTGGCGGGCAACCTGATGGAGGCGGGCGGGATCTCCGGTCGCCTGGTCGACCTCGCCAAATCGATCGTCGGAGGGTTTACCGGCGGGCTCGCGCTGACCTGCGTCTTGACCTCCATGATCTTTGCGGCTGTGTCGGGCTCGAGCATCGCCACTGTCTTTGCAATCGGCTCCATTCTCATTCCCGCAATGGTGCGCCACGGGTATCCAGCACCTTTCGCTGCAGCCCTGATGGCGGTAACCGCCGAGTTGGGCGTAATTATCCCTCCGTCAATTCCGATGATCTTGCTCGGCGTTTCGGCGGAGCTGTCGATTGGTGAGCTTTTCATTGCCGGCGTCGGACCGGGGCTTTTGATCGGTTTCGCATTGATGCTGGTCACCTGGTTTATCTGCAAACGCAAGGGTTATGGCCAAAACGACGGGCATGACCGGCTGAGGGTAGGCGAGGCGACCCGTCGCGCGGGGGCGGCGCTCGGCCTTCCGGTCATCATTCTTGGCGGAATTTACAGCGGTGCGTTCACGCCTACCGAGGCGTCGGCGGTTGCCGTTGTCTATGCGCTTTTGGTCGGCACGTTGGTTTATCGCGAAATGGGTCTACGGGAGATCTATGCCGGCCTCCGGCGCTCTGCCATTTCAGCAGCAGCCATCATGCTCCTCGTCGCGAGCGCTGCATTCCTGAGTTATTTGATTAACCGCGCGGGTCTTCCGGCGCAGCTGGGCGCGTGGCTGAACAGTTCGTTCGACAGCCCGGCCAGCTATCTTCTCAGCGTCAACGTCGCGCTCTTCATCGTTGGCATGTTCATTGAGACCGGGGCAGCGATTCTGGTCCTTGGCCCCTTGTTGACGCCAGTGGCCGTGAGCTTCGGTATCGACCCAATTCACTTTGGTATTGTCGTCATCGTGAACCTGGCGCTCGGGATGGTGACGCCGCCTTTCGGCGTCAACCTCTTTGCGGCGTGCCAGGTCGCGAACGTGTCCGTACTGCAGATCACCCGGTTCCTGGTCCCATTCGTGCTGACCGTGCTGATCTGCCTGATGATCATCAGTTACGTTCCCGCGGTGTCGCTGCTGCTGCGCGACATCGTATATCGCTAAGGAAGTACGGCTATGCGGATTGTTAACGTTACGGCGCGCGCGTTTTCTTACGTCTTCGATAAGACGGCCCTCAGCTTTGGCGTCGGCAAGAACGTCAAGCGAGATATGGTTCTCGTGAAGGTGGTCGCCGAAGATGGAACGGTAGGTTATGGCGAAGCGCATCACGCTATGGCGCCGACCGCGATCGCGGAGATCGTGAACCATAGTCATGCTCCGTTGCTGGTCGGGATGGAATGTCTGGACCGCGAAGGGGTGTATGACAGGATTTATCGGTCTCAGATTCAGACGCACGGAACGGGTACAGCCGCCGTCGTGGCCGCCAGCGGTATCGACATTGCGCTTTTCGACCTCGCCGGGAAATTGTTGAAGCAGCCGGTGTGTGCGCTGTTGGGCGGGAAGCTGAAGGCGACCGAAGCCTATGCCGGCGGCCTTTCGCTAGGCTTCCAGCCGCTCGAGTCCCTGGAGCGGGAAGTGCAGCAGTATGTTGATCGAGGCTATAAGGGGATCAAGCTGCGTGTTGGACAAGAGGCGCGGGTCGATGCCGAGCGCGTTGGGCATATTCGCAGGGTGTTCGGCGATGGGTTGAAGATCGCCGTGGATGCCGCGACGCGCTATTCAATCCTTGATGTTCAAGCCGTCGCGCGATATTGCGAAAAGTATAACGTGTGGTGGTTGGAAGAGCCTTTTACTCCGGACAATATCGAAGGGTACAAGGCGTTGCGCCGCTATACCCCGACCCCCCTCGCGGCTGGTGAGAACCATTTCACCAAACAGGCTTTCCGGGAACTGTTGCGCGAAAGGGTGATCGATATCGTGCAGGCAGACTGCACGAAGGCTGGCGGCATCACCGAAGTCAAGAAAATTGCCGATATGGCCGCTGCTTATCACGTAATGGTGGCTCCGCATACGAGTCAAAGCGTGCTCAGTGCGGCGGCGAACCTTCATCTTCTGGCCGCAATCCCGAATGGCCTTGTTCACGAAGCGGATCTGGCGCCTGTCAACCCATTCCGTGATCGACTCGCCAGAAATCCCATTGATCTTATCGGTTCCAGCATGCGACCGCCGGCGGGTTTCGGTCTCGGCCTTGAGGTCGATGAAGGCGAGCTTGAAGGGTTGGACGGTGTTGCGGGACCCTGCTATCTGCCGCCACCAGGCAACTGAAAGTTGGCGTGTCGCGAGGGGCGCTGTGAGCCTACGCGGTAGAACGCCGACGGTAAGGTGGGGTAGTTCGCGATAACTTGCACGAGCGTCGCCGCGTTCTCCGGACGTTGCCCCGCAGCGCGCGCGGTGTTGTACTTGACCAGTACGACGGGCGGCTTAGCCTCGCCGCTGAGACGCCGGCTCAGGCAGCGACGACCGTCTCGCGCCGACGATGATCCCGAGGCTAACCCCTATTTGCCTGCGCCGTCAGACGGTGAGCTTGCCGCGGCCGCCGATACTGTAGGTTATCAGGACAATCTAGAACTCCGGTGCCCAGGTCGCGCTTCGCCTGTCCGTCTTGGTGTGAGCGAGAGCGATACCATCGCCCGATTCGGGGAAACGAGTTCGCCATCATTCACGGGGCCTCAACGTCGATGGTGCCGAACTCATTGACGAGGCCATGCAGCGCGAGATGCATGTGATGCGCCCGCAGCGGCCGGCGATGACCGCACATCACAGTTCCGGGCTCCAGAGCCGACAGTTGGCGCAAGGACACTCGGGCATCGGTCCAATCGACGTGAAACATCGGCGGTCAATGCATCTCGGGCTCCCAGCCCTTCACGGCCATCAGTGATTCCTGTGCCGTCTTCACGACGGCATCGCCGGCCGGATGCGATACGGCGCCATTGCCGATCGTGCCGTGGCACTTCGGGTCGGTGGGGATGGACGACGAGATTATATAAATGACGTCGTGTATCATTAGGGCTAATTTCAGCGCCTTCGCAGCAGTCAGAGCGTTGGCGCTACCCTTTCGGTATGCGCGTGTCCATTCCGCAGATGAGGATGTGAATTCACGGAGCTCGAGTCAGGAAAACAGCACGGCCGATAGCTGACAGCCTTTCGTCTCGATCGACGATCTCGACGTCACAGACACCGATCGTTCTGCCGTTCCGCCGCGCCGTTGCGCGAGCGGTCAGCGGCATCGACGCCGTCCGCAAATAGTCGACGCGCAGGTCTATGGTCGGGATGCCGTGCCCCGTCCGGGCGTACAGCGCGGCATGAGCCGCAAGATCGACCAGCGCGGCAATGATGCCGCCGTGTGCGACTGGCTCGCCTTCGCTGCGGCGCAACTCAGGGCGTCCAGGTAGGTGCACCGTGAGTGTGGTCGTTTCCGCATCATAGGCGACAATGCGGCAATCAAGCCATTGATGGAGCGGTGATAGCGCCATAAAGGCGTTCATGTCGTCGAGCGTCACGGGAGCAGTCCGGTCTTAGGCCACGTATTGGATGGGTTCGGCGACCGTCGTCGATGCGATCAGGTCGCGCATCCAACGCAGGCCGGAATCGTGCGCGAAACGAGAGTGCCAAACCATCGACACTGGGAAGTTCGGCGTCAGGAAGGGCAGTTTGAGGATGTCGATGTTGCGTCCTCGGCTGAATTCGCGGGCGAGCCGGCTCGGCAGGGTTAGCAGCAAATCTGACTTTTCGACTAATACCGGTGCGGCGAGGCAGAACGGAATGCTGATGCGATTGGTGCGCGAGGCCCCGAGCGTCTTGAGCTGACGGTCGATATGATTCGCCATCGCATTGCCTACCACGACGTGGTTGGCGGCCAGATAGGCATCGAGCGTCAGCGGCGAACGGCCAACCGATCGGCGGGCACAGACCCACTCGTCCTCGAAAAGCACCAAAGCCTCGTGGCGCGGATCGACCTTGTCGATATAGGCGATGCAGATATCGACCTCGTCATTGTCGAGCACCGCACGTATGTCACTCTGGTTGATATTGCGCACGCTGATCTGGATACCCGAGGACTGCACGCGCACTCGGTTCGCAATGTCGCCGAGCAGCACGAAGGCGCTGTAGTCATTCATGCCGATGCGGAACATCCTGTTCGACGTTTCCGGTTCGAAGGTGTCGGGCGCTTTCGCGATGGACCGGACTTCCTGCAACGCGTGGCTGATTGGGGTCGCAAGTTCCAGCGCGCGCGCCGTGGGGACCATTTCGTTGCGATGACGCACGAACAGCGGATCGTCGAACACATGACGCAACTGCGTCAGCGAGTTGCTGACCGCGGATTGGCTGAGTCCGAGGATCTGCCCGGTTTTTGTGGTGCTGCGTTCGCTCATCATCGCCTCGAACACTACCAGAAGGTTTAAATTGAAGTGACGTAGATTCATCGTTGTTGCCCGGAGAGAAAAGGCGATGCTGTGTGCGTGCCGAAAAATTGCAAGCCAAAAACTTAGGCGCAACCTTGTCCAGATCGCCCTATTGAAAGGCACGATACTGGTCTTCGTCCAATCACCAAAATGAATACAACTCTATTTTGAATTCTGATTGGTCATGAAAGTGCGATGACAACTATCCTGATCGAAGGCTTCCAGAACCGATCGTAGAGGAACGTCATGTCGCTCATACCCGATCTCTCTCGTCGTCATTTTCTCGCGGGAACCGGCCTTGCCGCGCTCGGTGTGTCGGTCGGCGCCCCGTTCGTGCACGCGCAATCGCTTAGGCCGGTGTCGTTCCGCCTCAATTACGTGGCGAATGCCGAGCACGCGCCATACTACGTTGGTGTCAAGAAGGGCTTCTATAAGGAGGCAGGCTTCGACGTCGCCATCGCGCCGGGCACCGGCTCCAACGATACGGTGAAGCTGGTCGGCGCCGGCAACGATATGTTCGGCGTCGCCGTAGCCGATGCGGTGCTCGTCGGCCGCGGTCGTGGCGTGCCGGTGGTGTCAACCGCGGTCCTGCTGCAGCAGAGCCCGAACGTTCTTGCCTCGCTGACGGCCAAAAACATCACCAAGCCGGAAGATCTGCTCGGCAAGAAGGTTGGTATGTCGTCGCGCAGCACGGTGTTCGCCTTCTGGAAGGCGTTCGTCAAGGAAACCAAACTCGACGAATCGAAGATCCAGTTCAGCGATCTTGGGGCCACCGCTTCGTCGCCAGTCTTGATCGCCGGCACGATCGACGCCACGATCACGCTGGCGACCAACGAAATCGTGGCGTTGCGCGAAGATGGCGTCAAGCTCAACACGCTCGACCTCGGCGAGTACGGCGTTCGCTCGTACGGTCAAACGTTGTTTGCGAATGACAGTCTGGCCAAGAAGGATCCGGCGCTGGTCCATGCGTTCACGCGCGCGACGCTGAAGGCTTGGGAGTTCACCATGGCCAACGTTCCGGAGGCTATCGCCATCCTAAAGGAGTCGGTGGCGGAGACCGAAGTCAAAAAGGAAATCGCCAAGTGGGCCGAGATCACGCCGCGGACCAAGGCGCTCAAAGGTGACGTAGCTTTCGGCTCACAAACGGCCGAAGGGTGGGCTTCGACCTATGCGACCTTCTCGTCGGCGGGCCTGATCGATACGGCGTTCGATCCTGCGTCTATCATGGCCAAGCCGGCCTGAGCATCGGTGGGTGCCGCTGCCGCACGACGCTGCGGCGGCCCGCCTTTCTGTGAATGATGAGAGAGCTGTCATGTCCTTGGCTGCCAACACGGCCGCGCCGGCGATGAGGACCGGTGATGCAATCAGTTTTTCTGGCGTTAGCCTGACCTACGGGGCGGGTACCGCGAATCAAGTTCAAGCGCTGAAGGACATCTCTTTCGATGTGCCGGCCGGTCAGTTCGTCTCGATCCTCGGCCCCTCGGGCTGCGGCAAATCAACGCTGCTGCGCCTTGTGGCGGGTTTCATCCAGCCGAACGCTGGTTCCGTGACAGTCGGCAGCGTTGATCCGCTCAATGCGCGAGAGAATGGCTTGCTCGGCGTCGTGTTTCAGCAGCCGGTGCTGCTGCCATGGCGCAATGTCATGGACAATGTGTCGTTCCTCCAGGAACTGCGGCATCTGCCGAAAGCCAAACGCCAGGAGGTCGCCAAGCGATACATCGATCTGGTGGGCCTCAGAGGCTTCGAGCGCCATATGCCGCATCAACTGTCGGGGGGCATGCAGCAGCGCGCCTCGATCGCGCGCGCGCTGGCCTTCGGGCCGAGCGTCCTTCTGATGGACGAGCCGTTCGGCGCGCTGGATGCGCTGACGCGCGACCGCATGGCCTTCGACCTGCTCGACATTTGGAGGCGCGACCAGAAGACAGTCCTGTTCGTTACGCACAGCGTTCAGGAGGCGGTGTTTCTGTCCGACATCGTTGTCGTGATGACCTCGCGCCCCGGCTGCGTGCGCATGATCCGGCCGATCGATCTTGGCCGGCCGCGCGATAAGGACCAGCGGCTGTCGCCGGAGTTCCTGCAGCATTGCAAAGTGCTGCTCACCGAACTCGAAGCCGATATCGGCTATCACTAAGGAGAGCCGATAATGAAAACCTACGGCTCCATGAGGTTTTGGCGCAACGTCGGCTATTATGCGCCACCGGTTGCGGCCCTGCTGGTTTTCGTCGCGCTATGGGAGGTCTATACCCGGACGTTCGAGGTCAGTGTCTTCATCCTGCCAAGCCCGTCGCGTATCTTTCAGGCCGGCGTCAATCTCGGCCCGGCATTGTGGGGCCACACCTGGACCACGCTATACGAAATCCTGCTCGGCTTTCTTGTCGGTAACATTGCAGCGGTGGCGCTGGCCTATGCGATCGTACGCTGGCACATGGCGGAGCGGCTGATCTATCCGTTTCTATTGGCATCGCAGACCATTCCAAAGCTGGCGGTAGCGCCGCTGCTGGTGATCTGGTTCGGCACCGGTGTGATGCCGAAGATACTGGTCACGGCGCTGCTGTGCTTCTTTCCGACGGCCGTGAATGTGGTGCAGGGCCTGCGCTCGGCCGATCCCGCAGCTGTCGATCTCGTCCGGCTGGTGACGCCTTCTAAATTCGTTCTGTTCCAGAAGGTGCAGTTTCCGAGCGCGATTCCATTCTTCTTCGCCGGCCTCAAGATCTCGATGTCGTCGGCGGTCATCGGCGCCATTGTCGCCGAATGGGTCGGCGCCTCGAAAGGCCTTGGCTATCTGATCCTTTACGCCGGCACCAGCATGCGCACCGACCTTATGTTCGTCGGCGTCGGTATGACTGTGATCCTTGGCATGCTGCTTTATGCCGCGGTCGGCGTGCTGGAGCGCGCCTTCTCGTGGCGCCGTGAAGGGTGAGTCGTGGTCATCAATCGCCATCAATTCGAAGAAGTGTAAGCCCGGGAGCAACTGTGAAAGCCGTCGTCATTGAAAAGCAGGGATCGACCGAAAATCTCGCCTATCGGGAATGGCCCGATCCGGAGGTGCGCCCGGGCGATGTCCTGATCAAGGTCAAAGCTGTCGGCCTCAACCACCTCGACGTATTCGTGCGGCGCGGCATGCCGGGCTTCCCGGTGCCGATGCCGTTCATCTCCGGCGGCGATATCTCCGGCGACATCATCAAGCTCGGCGCCGAGGTAGAAGGTTGGAAGGTCGGCGATCGCGTCGCTGTCAATCCGATGACGCCGGACGGAATGGTCGGTGAGGAAGTGCAGGGCGGCATGGCCGAACTCGTGCGCATTCCGTCGATCCGTCTCGTGCGCCTCCCGGACAGTATGGACTACATCACCGCGGCTGCTGTGCCGATCAACTTCGCCACCGCCCTTCGCATGTTCCGAATCGGCCAGGTGATCAAGGGGGACACGATGCTGATCATCGGTGCCAGCGGCGGCGTCGGCACGGCGGCGATCCAACTCGGCAAACATGCCGGCGCCACCGTTATTGCTGTGACCCGCGGTGCGGAGAAAGTGGAGCCGCTGAAGAAGATCGGAGCCGATCACGTCATCGACATGCTGAAGGAGGATTTCAGCGCCGCCGCGTGGAAGCTGAGCGGCAAGAAGGGCGTTTCCGTCGTATTCAACTACACCGGCGGTGAGACTTGGGTTCCGTCGCTGCGCGCGATGGCCAAGCGCGCGCGCCTCGTCACCTGCGGCGCCACGGCCGGTTTCGACCCGAAAACGGACATCCGCTACATCTGGACCCGCGAGTTGCAGATCCTCGGCTCGAACGGCTACACGCAGGACGACGTCGAAGAGGCGATCCGTCTGGTCGGCAGCGGCGGCGTCCGCCCGCTCGTGGACAAGGTGCTGCCGCCCCAGGAGGCCGCGACCGCGCATCGTCTTCTCGAGGAGCGCGCCGTGACTGGCAAGGTGATTTTGAATTTCGACAGTGAGGCGGGAAGGCCGTGATGCACGAGAGCGCGGCAGGTGCCATTGAACGGCCAGCCTTGAAGAAGGTCGCCGAACTGCATCCCACACTCAATCTCGGCAATTTCATCGAGGCGACGCGGACGGTGCCCGACACTGCCATCGCGCTGATCGACCTGACCGAGCGTGACCCGAAAACGTTGACTTATGGCGATCTCGAACGCGAGATACGACTGTGCGTCGGCGCCTTCCGGGCCCTCGGCGTCAAGCGAGGCGCGCGTTTCGCGCTGGCGCTGCCGAACTGCCGCCTGTTCCTGATCGGCTTCCTGGCGTTGATGCGTATCGGTGCCATTCCGGTGTTCATCAACTCGCATCTTTCTAACGATGCGCTACGCCATATCGTCACCGACTCCGGCTCCGAGGGCCTTCTGGCGGACCTTGAGGACGCGCCGCCTCTGGCGCTACTCGCCTCGGTGCCAGGGCTGCGCTGGCGGCTGTCACGAAGCGGCAGCGGGCCGGAGAGTTGGCATTCGTGGCCCGCTGTGCTGGACGGGGTGTCGCCGGATGATACGGTCGAGACTGTGGGCTTCGACGATCAGGCCTTCCAACCTTACACGGCGGGTTCGACAGGTATGCCGAAGGGCATCGTGCTGACCCATGGCGGCATGCTGTGGGGCATCGAGCACAGTCAAATGTACTATCCGCCGTCGGTCGACGAACGCGGCATCGTCGCGGCACCGATGTTTCACAAGAACGCCATGCGTGGCGTCATTAAGCCGATGCTGCGCGGCGGCTGCTCGGTCGTCATCCTGCCGGGCTTCGAGCCGCGGCAGTTCCTCGAAACGATGTCGAAGTATCGCGTGACATCGAGCGGGGGCGTGCCGGCGATGTATGCCGATATCCTGCGCGAGGAAGATCTGATCCGCTCGCTCGACTTCTCGGCGCTGCATTTGTTGTCGATGGGTTCGTCCTCCGTGCCAGCCGAACTGTCGGCGCGGCTGGCCAGGGCCTTTCCGCATGTCGGCGTCAAGGAAAGCTACGGCATGACCGAGGTTGGCGGGCCGACGCGCCCGCTCACCGGCGTGCCGACGCCGCTTGGCAGCGTCGGTGTTATCGCGCCGGAATACGAGGCCAAGCTGGTCGACGATGCCGGCAACGAAAACGCGATGGCGGGCGAGCTGCATCTGCGCGCGCCTTATGTACTCAAGGCCTATGCCGGTCTGCCCGAGATCACGGCGGCGCGCATATATGACGGCTGGCTGCGCACCGGCGACAAGTTCCGCAAGGACGAGCAGGGCTTCTTCTACTTCATCGGCCGTGCCGACGACATGTTCAGCTGCGGCGGCGAAAACATCTATCCGAAGGAAGTCGAGAACCTCATTCTCAAGCTGCCGGACATCAGCGACGCCATCGTCGTGCCGCTGCCGCATGAGACCAAAAGTTTCGCGCCGACCGCAATGGTGCTGCCGCGGCCCGGCAGCCACGTTGAGCCGAAGGCGATCCAGGATTTCTGCGCCTCCAACGGCCCGGCCTTTGCCATTCCGCGCGCCGTGCTCGTCGTGAAGGAGATTCCGCGTACCAGCGCCGGCAAGCCGGACCGCAAGGCGGCGCAGGCACTCCTGTCAAAGACATTCGGCACACTCAAAAGCCCAAGCCGTAAGGGATAAGGTTATGGCTCACAAGACGTTCTCCGACGACGACATCGTCGCACTGACGCAGCGTGTCGTGCGCCACGCCAGCGAGCAGACCGAAAAGATGGAGCAGGATCCGGCGGTGCTGTCCTTCGTGGCCGAGTGCGCCAAGCCTGTGCTCGACGCCGCAGGGCTGTCGTCGAAGATTGATGAATACGGGAACCTGATTTGCGAGGCGGGCCCGGACACGGAGATGCCGATCCTGATGCTGGCCTATGCGATGACGCATCCAGGCAACCGCATGACCGATCCGTTCAAAGGCGAGATGGTCGAGACACCGAGCGGCCCGGCGGTGCGCGGTCGCGGGGTCAGCGAGCAGAAATCGGCACTGTCAGCCTCTTTGGCGGCCTTCGTCGACATCGCGACCAACAGCAAACTGAAGAAGCGCGTTGCCTGGGCGCTGCTAACCGCCGGCGAAACCGGCCGTCACGACGCCATTGCCGTGGCTATGAAGAATCTGTCGCGTCAACCAAGGCTCGCCATTCTCGGCGTTGGCACCAATACGCGCATCGCGCTTGGCAATCGAGGCCGCCTTGACGTCATGGTTCATATCCAGGGCAAGGCGAGCCATTCGAGCACGCCGTGGGCCGGCGTCGATGTCACCAAAGGCATTCGCGAGATCCTTGGTCGCGCCGAGGCCATCAATGCCAAGCTGCCGTCGCATGAGAAGCTTGGCCCGGCGACGCTGACCTGCACTTCGATCAAGACCGGACCTTACGCCACGCATACGGTGCAGTCTGACGGCTGGATGGTGTTCGACCGCCGTCTGATGCCTGGCGAAGATCCGGAAGCGGTGCTGAGGGGCCTGCGCGAAAGCTTCAGACTCGAGGCGCCGCTGGTCTGCTCGGTCGAGCGCGGTCCGTTCATGTACGGCAGCGAAGTCGATCCGAAGGGCTCGCTGGTCAGCGCTATTGAAGCGGCTCTGGCGCATGAAGGCCTGGCGAAAGTCGAGACCTTCTACTCGCCGTCGTCGCTCGACGCCGGTTATCTCGTGGTCAACGGTATCGAAGCCGTGAAATGGGGGCCGGGCAGCCCGGATCAATTCCATACCGACGAAGAACAGGTGCCGGTCGCCGATGTCGTCCGCATGTTCAAATCGTATCGCGCGGTCATGTCTCACTTGTGCGACTGAACGCCGCGCCGGTGCGTGAGGCGAACCCCGGTCAGCGACGCGGCCCGGCCGCCGTCACTTCGATTTCACAAAGCATGTCGGGCGTCGCAAGTTGCGTGACGCAAAAGCCTGTTGCCGCGGCGCGGTGCTCGCCGAGCACCTCGGCGCGGATCCTGCCGTGAACCTTCAAGTCCTCAGTGCGTACGACAATCGTGGTGATCTTGACGATGTCGCGCAGCGTCATGTCAGCCGCGCTCAAAATGGCAGCAATATTCGCCCACGTTTGTCGCAGCTGACCTTCGATGCCTTCGGCCAGCGAGCCGTCAGGGCGAAGGCCGACCTGGCCAGACACGCTAAGCAGGCGCATTCCGCCTCCAATTTCGACCGCATGTGTATAGGAGCCGAGTGGGGCGTGAATGCCGGCAGGATCGTGGTTTTTGAGGGTCATTGAAATTTCCTTCTGCGTTGCGCGTGTAGTTCAGTTTTAGACAACCGCTTAAAGCGTGAGCGGTTTGTGCGGTTCGAAACTTCGGTTTGCTGCGGTGAACAAATTTTAGCGCCGTCGACGTGTTGCCTCCCGATTGATCGTGTGCATTACTAGAGCCGTTAATTGGATGTTTGTATCCACTTTAGCGCGGTCAACGGTCAAGTGAACCCTGCAGTCTGCACCGTGAAATTCCAGGCGCCTGGCGGCTTTCCGCCTCTCGCCGGCTTTCGAGCAGGATGTCATGCCCATGGTGCGGCATTAGAGAACACCAGACTTGACGGCTTCTTTCGGTCTTTCACGCCAAAGCCCTGCACCCATCCCCCCCATCAGAGCGAAGGATCAAGTCCATGTCGTTCATGAAGAATGTCCTGGCGGCCGGCGCCGTTGCCGCCGCCGTGTTCGTCCAGCCGGCGGCCGCAGCCGAGCACGTCATCCGCCTGAGCCACGGCATGCCGGAAGCGCTCGATTCGGGTCAGCACGCCTGGGCACTCGTCTTCAAGGAGAGCGTTGAAGCGCGCTCCGCCGGCAAGATTGAAGTGCGCATTCTCGGCAATAACGCCGGCGGCAACGAGCGTCAGCAGCTCGAGCGCGTGCAGAATGGCATCAACCAGATGCTGCTGGTAAGCGAAATCACCCAGCCGTTCTTCTTCAAGCCCGCGCTTGTGCTTGGCACACCGTTCCTGTTCTCGTCGTCGGAAGTGGCTTGGGCCACGCTGGATGGTCCTTGGGGCAAGAAGTATAACGAGGCATTCCTGAAACAAACAGGAGTGCGGATAATAGGGCATATTGAAAGCGGCTTCCGCAGCCTGTTCAACTCTAAGAAACCGATCAAGACGCCCACCGATCTCGTCGGCCTGAAGATCCGTACGGGCGAGAACGCCATCCACATGGCGATGGTGAAGGCGCTCGGCGCTAGCCCGACGCCGGTGTCTTGGACCGAAGTCTACACGGCGCTTCAGCAGAAGGTCGTCGATGGGATGGAGAACCCGCCGGGACTGTTCTACAGCATGAAGTTCTTCGAACAGCAGAAGTATCTCACGCTGAACAAGCACCTCTACAGCGTGCATACCGCGATGATCAATGAGGGCTTCTTCCAGGCGCTGCCGGCCGATCTTCGCGGCGTCGTAATTGAAAGCGCCGGCCTTGCAACCACCATCGGCCGTTCGCAGGCGTTCCTTCTCGAGCGCGCCTCGCTCAAGAAGCTGAAGGATGCGGGCATCCAAATCTACGAGCCAACGCCGGCCGAATTCGACCTGTTCCGCAAGGCCGGTCAGCCTCCGGCTCTGGCGCTGGTGCGCAGGGAAGTCGGCGATGAGTGGATCGACAGTGCCCTCAAGGCGGTCGCCGACGCCGAAAAGTCCCTGCGTTCATACTAATCGGGAACGATGCGAGGCCGGAGGGGCGAGAATCCTCTCCGGTCCTTACCTCCAATCTGCATTCACATTCGGGATTTTCCGATGCTTCGCGCCCTGGATAGCGGAATTGTTGCCATCACCAGCTGGATCGTCGCAGGCCTGACCGCGCTGATGTGCGTCGTCGTGCTGACCGGCGTGTTCACCCGCTACATCATGAATGATGCCTTGCCGTGGATCGAGGAAGCCGCACGCTTCACGCTGCTCTGGATGTCTTGGCTTGGCGGTGGTCTGGCCGTCCGCAAAGGCGCGCACATCGCGGCAGAATTTCTCATCGACTTCCTCAAGCCCAGACATCGCGCCGCGATCGTCCTGGTGGGGCAGGCCGGTGTGCTCTTCTTCCTGGCGATCTGTGTCTATTACGGCTTCATCCTTTTCCAGCGTGTGTCGTTCCAAAGCACCGTGGCGCTTGGGGTGTCGATGCAGCTTCCCTACGCCGCCGTACCCGTCGGCGCCGCGCTGATGATCTATCACGTTCTGGTCGTCATGGTTCGCGGCCCGATCGCCATATCGCACGACAGCGAACTCCAGGTCTGAGGCGCAGCCATGCTTGCTCTTACGCTTTTCGGCGGAATGCTCGTGCTCATGCTGCTCGGCGTTCCGGTCGTGTTCGCGATCGGCCTGGCGGCGGTGCTTGGAACTGTAGTCATCGGCGCATCCGCGCCGTGGATAATCATTCCGAGCAGCATGATCAACGGCATGGACTCGTTTCCATTGCTCGCGATCCCGTTCTTCATTCTGGCTGGCGAACTCATGAATCGCGGCGGCATCGCCGAGCGTCTCATCGCCTTCGCCAACTCGCTGGTCAGCCATATCCGCGGCGGTCTCGGCCACGCCACCGTGGTGTCGAATACCATGCTCGCCATGGATACGGGCTCGGCTTTGGCACAGGTTGCCGCTATCGGCCGGATCATGGTGCCGGCGATGGAGCGGCGCGGTTATCCGCGCGACTATGCGACGGCGCTGACGTGTGCGGCCTCGCTGATCGGACCGATCATCCCGCCCAGCATCACGATGGTAATCTATGCAGTCGCCGCGGGCACCTCGATCGGCGGCCTGTTTTTAGCCGGCGTGGTGCCGGGCATTCTCATCGCGACCTCGCTGATGGCTTATGTCTATCTGCGTGCGCGGCTCCGCGGCGAACAGGCGGCTCATAAATTCTCGGTGTGCGAGGTTCTGGCCCGCGGCAAGGACGCCGTCCTTGCGCTGCTCATGCCCTTTATCATCCTTGGCGGCATCTTCGCCGGCGTGATGACGCCGACCGAATCGGCGGCGGTCGCCGTTTTTTACGCGTTGCTGGCCGGCATCCTGATGTTCCGTAAGCTCAAGCTGAAGGATCTTTATGAGAGCCTGCTGAACACCGGCATTGTCACCAGCTTCATCATGTTGATCGTCGGCGCCGCTCGAATCTTTTCCGATCTGCTGGCGTCAGAGGCCGTGCCGCAGCAACTCATTGCCAGCCTGATCCATCTGACGAGCAACCCGTATCTGCTGCTTCTGCTGGTCAATCTGCTGCTGCTGGTCGTGGGCGCCCTGATGGATACCACGGCCGCGATCATCATCCTGACCCCGGTGCTGCTGCCGGTCGTGACGACCGCCGGCATCGATCCGATGCTGTTCGGCGTCATCATGTGCATCAACCTGGTGATCGGCATGGCCACGCCGCCCGTTGGCGTCGCGCTCTACCTCGCGTCCGAGATCGGGAAAGTCAAACTGGATCGGCTAATCGTCGCCATCTGGCCGATGCTGTTGGTACTGATCGGCGTGCTGTTCCTCATCACTTACGTACCGGCGCTTCCGCTCGCGCTGCCGCGATACTTTGGATACTAAGAAGGAGAAGAAGAATGCCGGCTGAAATTTCCAAGGAGAATATGGGATTGCACTTCACGGTGGACGAATATCGTCGTCGCGTGAAGGGGGTGCAGGCCGAGATGGCCAAGCGCGGGATCGACGTGCTCATGGTCAATCACCTTGAGAACATCTATTACCTCTCTGGTTTCCGGACGGTCGGCTACTACTCGTTCATGGCGCTTTTCGTGCCGGTCGAGGGCGAGCCCGTCCACTTTACGCGACTGATCGAGAAAACGACGCTTCAGGGAACGTCTTGGATTCCGGATCGCGAACTTTATCCGGACACCGAGAACTACAACGACGCGACCATCCGGGTGATCAACGAGCGCGGCTGGGCGAAAGCGCGCATCGGCATCGACAAGTCGGCCTGGTATCTGACCATCGACGACTACGAGAAGATGCAGGCGCGCCTGCCGCAGGCGAAATTTGTCGACGGTTCGATGATCGTCGAGAACCTGCGTCTCATCAAATCGCCGGCGGAGCAGGAGTTCAGCCGTCAAGCAGGCAACGCGGCGTCCGAAGGCATGCGTTCGGCCATCGACGCGCTGCGCAACGGCATCACCGAAGACGACCTGATGGCCGCCGCCTATCAGGGCCTGTTCAAGATGCACTCGGAGTATCCGGGCCTTCCGCCGCTCATCAATGCCGGAGTCCGTCACACCATGGCGCATGCAATGGCTGAAGGATATCCGGTGAAGACCGGCGACGCCGTCTATTTCGAGGTCGGCGCTTCAATCAAGCGCTACCACGCGGCGACCTTGCGCATTGGCTATGTCGGTGCGGCGCCGAAGCTGTTCCAAGATCTCACGGACCTGTGCCGCCGCTCGATCGAGGCGGGCCTCAAGGAGATGAAGCCGGGCAACCCGGCCGAGCTGGTCGACCAAGCGGCGCGCAAGGTGATCGAGGACGGCGGTTACGGCGACAAGTTCCGCCACAAGGCGGGTTACTCCATCGGCATTGCGCTCCCGCCGGATTGGAGCGAAGCGCGCACCATGATGCTGCGCGGCGGCGAGAAGCGGCCGTTGCAGCCCGGCATGGTCTTTCACTTCCTGCCCGCGGTGTTCGAGTATGCTCAGTACGGCGTCGGGCTCAGCGAGACGGTGCTTGTCACGGAGACGGGCTACGAGATCCTGACGAACGTCGAACAGAAGCTTTTCGAAGTGAAGCCGTAGGGCTCAAGATAAAGCGGAGGCGATACGTGTCCGAGACCCTTCTTATTGCCGGTGGTCAGGTCTACGACCACGATGGCGATGTGCATCACCCGGCGATTGCCGATATTCTCTGCATCGACGGCAAGTTTGCGGCCGTCCGGTCAGGAATTGGCGAGGCGATCAAACGCGGTGAGGCGGTGCCTGAATTGAAGGGCAGGCAGGTCTCGCGCACGATCGACGCCAAGGGCAAGCTGATCATACCCGGGTTTGTCAACGCGCATTATCACTCGCACGACGTGCTGCTGAAGGGGTGCTTCGAAACCATCCCTCTCGAATTGTGGGTGATGAGCGCGCTGCCACCGGCATTCCCCAAGCGCAGCAAGGGGGAGATGCGCGCCCGCACACTGCTGGGCGCCGTCGAGTGCCTCCGGTCCGGCATCACCACGGTGCAGGATCTTGCCACCGTGTTTCCCTATGACGAGGAGCACGTCGATACGGTCCTGCAGGCTTACGACGATGTCGGCATTCGGTGCGTTTTCGCCCTGCAGATCGCCGACATTCCCGGCGCGAAGTCGATCCCGTTCTGGGAGGAGGTGGTGCCGGAGGCGATGCGCAGAGGTCTGTCCGGCGCCGTAGAACCGTTCAAGGGTAGCAAGAGCCTGACCGATACGGTGCGCGGGCTGTACGACCGGTACAAGGGCAAGCATCGCCGCATCAGCTGGGGTCTCGGGCCGTCGAGTCCCGAGCGTTGTAGCGAGTCGCTGCTGCGTGAACTGGCCGACTTCTCCAAGGCGGAGAACCTGCCGGTCTATACCCACGTTTACGAATCCAAGGCGATGACGCTGATCGCGCGCCAGACCCATACCCAGGATCAAGGCTCGCTGGTCCGTTACCTCGAGCGTTGCGGGCTGCTCAATGAGCGCATGAGCATGGCGCACAGCGTTTGGATGGTGCCGGATGAGATCAAGATGATCGCGGACAGGGGTGCCAACGTAGTGCTCAATCCGGTCGGCAACCTCAAGACCCGCAGCGGCATTGCGCCGATCCGCGAATACATGGACGCCGGCGTGCATGTCGGTCTCGGCTGCGACAACTGCAGCTGCAGCGACTGCCAGAACATGTTCCAGTCGATGAAGATGTTCGCCTCGCTGGCGGCGGTGACCGACCCTGAGCCCGGCCCGCCGACGGCGGCCGACGCCATGGCGGCAGCTACCAAAGCCGGAGCGCGCGGCGCGCAGATGGGCGATATGCTGGGCGAGATCAAGGTTGACTTCGCCGCCGATTTCAGCATCGTCGATCTCAATGATCCTTCCTTCGTGCCGCTCAACAGCGCGGTTCGTCAGCTCGTTTTCACGGAAGCGGGGCGCAGCGTCGAGACTGTGGTGGTTGACGGCCGGGTCGTGGTCGACAACCGCAAAATCGTATCGATCGACGAAGCCGCGCTTTATGCCGAAGCGGCCGAGCTATCGAAGGGGCTGATGAAGGACCTCGAGGGCGTACAAGCGCGTCTGAAGGACCTGTTGCCTTATCTTCTCCAGGCGCATCGCAAGACCTGGGCCGAGGATGTCGGTACCCACCGCTACGTGGGGCGCTGACGGCAGTCATGAAGCCGACGTCGTTCAGTTACCATAGGCCAGGCACGCTTCCCGAGGCGCTCGCTCTTCTGAGCGAGTATCAGGGCGCCGCTCGCATCCTGGCCGGCGGGCAGAGTCTGATGCCGCTTATGGCGATGCGGATGGCTCGCCCCGAGCGGGTCATCGACATCAATCGGATCGACGATCTCAAAGGTATCCGAGACGCCGGAGACACGCTGACCATTGGCGCGCTGACGCGTTACAATGACATCCTGCGCTCGCCGTTGATCGCGGCGCAGATGCCGCTGCTGGCCGAGGCGATCGGCCATGTCGCGCATCACGCCATCCGCAACCGCGGCACCATCGGCGGCAGCCTCGCGCTTGCCGATCCGTCTGCGGAAACACCGGCGACATGTCTCGCGCTCGGTGCTCGCATCGTGGCCCAATCTACCTCGAGAGAACGCGAAATCGCGACTGACGATTTCTTCGATGGTCTGATGTCGACGGCGCTTGAGGAACACGAAATTCTGGTGGCCGTTCGTATTCCGAAGCGGCCAACTGCCCTTCCGCATGCATTCATCGAATTTGCGCGCCGCAAGGGCGATTTCGCACAGGCCGGCATCATTCTCGCGCCGGCGCATGATGGTATGCCGGAAAACCGGGCGGTGATCTTCGGCATCGGGCCGACGCCCTGGCGCTCGGCGGCGCTGGAGGCTGCATTTGGCGGGGAGGGGTTCGCCGCCGCGCCCAAGGCCGCCCTGAAAGACGAGTTGAACGTCTATTTTGCCGATGACGAAGCTGCGGCCTTCAAGCTGCCGATCGTGATGACATTGGCTCAGCGCGCCTTCGCGAGGCTCAAGCCATGACCGTTTCTCCTGACGAACCTGAAGTCGTCGTCCGCCTGACGGTGAACGGCGCGGCGGAGACACGCAGCGTTTCGCCGCGTCAGCATCTCGCCGATTTCCTCCGCGACGAACTTGGACTGACCGGCACGCATGTCGGATGTGAGCACGGCGTTTGCGGCGCCTGTACGGTCCTTGTCGATGGGGACATCGTGCGTTCCTGCCTGATGCTGGCCGTCCAGGCCGATGGCGCCGTTGTCGATACCGTGGAGGGCCTTTCCGACAGCGGCGAGATCGCGGTACTGCAGCAGACGTTTCTGGCGCGCAATGCGCTGCAATGCGGATTCTGCACGCCGGGCATGCTCGTCACCGCGGCCGATCTCCTGCGCAGCGTGCCGGAGCCGACGCGCGAGGAAGTGCGGGAGGCGATATCAGCGAACTACTGCCGCTGCACCGGCTATCATGCAATCGTCGATGCCGTGATGGCTGCGGCTCACGGAACGGAGCAGAAGCCGTGACGGAGGTTGTACCAGCCATCGGCCGCTCGATCCCGCGGCCCCGCGCCAAGCGTCTCATTAGCGGACGCGGTCGTTACACCGGCGATATCACCGCGCGCCGCACCGTTCATGTCGCATTCCTGCGGAGTCCGTATCCTCATGCGATCATCAATTCTATTTCGGCAGACGCCGCCCGTTCCCTGAACGGCGTGGTGCTTGTCGCCACCGGTGCCGACATCGCGCAACACTGTAAGCCTTTCGCCGGTATCCACCGCCTGTTTAAAGGCATGAAGGCGCCGGATCAGCTTCCGGTGGCCGTGGGGCGCGCCTGCTGGCAGGGTGAGCCGGTTGTCGCTATCGCAGCGGAAACCCGCGCGATTGCCGAAGATGCTCTCGACCTCATCGAGATCGATTGGGAGCCGCTGGAGGGTCTTGGTACGCCAGAGAAGGCAGTCGCCGGCGTCGTTGTGCTGCATGACAAGCTCGGGGACAATATCGGCTACGACGGGGTTACGGCGAGCGGCGACATCGACGCAGCTTTCGCGGGGGCCGCGGTCGTGGTCCAAGACACCTTCCGCTTCGGCCGGCATACCGGCGTCAGCCTGGAGCCGCGCTCCATCCTCGCGGCCTATGATCCCTCGGACGAGAGCCTCGTCGTTCACGAGTCCCACCAGTGTCCGGCGCAGCAGCAGGCCGTTTTCGCCGATCTGATGGGGCTGCAGGAGCACCGGGTCCGGGTTGTTTGCCCCGATGTCGGCGGCGCCTTCGGCCTCAAGCAGCAGCTCTATGGCGATGAACTGGCCACCTGCATCATCGCCAAGATGACCCGCCGGCCGGCGTCGTTCATCGCCGATCGCGTCGAGTCCTTCGCCAGCGACAATCACGCGCGCGAGCATGTTGTGGAGGCGCGCATGGCCTTCGACCCTGACGGCCGTATTCGCGGACTCATGATCGACGATCTGTTCGCGGTCGGCGCCTATTCGCAATATCCGCGCTCTAGCATCGGCGAGGCGAGCCATGTCGCGGCGCTGACCGGCGCGCCATACGACATTGCAGCCTATCAAGCCCGCGTCCGGATGGTCTACCAGAACAAGCCGCCCGTCGGGCATTATCGCGCGGTCGGTCATCCGATCGCCTGCGCCGTCGGCGAGTCCCTGCTCGATCAAGGCGCTCGGGCGCTCGGGCTCGACGCCATCGCGATGCGGCGCCTCAACCAGGTGCGCGACGGCTCCGGTCCGCATACGTCGCACAGCGGTTTTGTGCTCAACGGCTTGTCCGTCGAGGCGACGCTCGATCGCGTCCTCGAGGGCTTCGACGTTGCCGCCTTCCGCAAGGAGCAGGCCGAGGCGCGCGAGCGCGGCATTCTCCTCGGGCTGGGCATCGCCAATTTCGTGGAGCTGGCCGGCACCGGTGCGCCTTACTACGGGGAGAGCGGCGCGCCGGTCACGGCGCAGGAGTCCTGTCTCGTACGCTTCGAGCCGAGCGGACAGATCCGCTGCCATGCCAGTGCGACCGATCAGGGGCAGGGCACCGACACGGCGATTGGTCAGGCGGTGGCGGACGCCATCGGCGTCTTCTTCGACGATGTCGAAGTTATCAGTGGCGACAGCATGGCGTGCCCGTCTGGCGGCGGCGCATGGGCGTCGCGCGGTGCGTCCGCCGGTGTCGAAGCCGCCGTCCGCGCTGGCCGCGCCATGCGCGATGAAATCCTGCGCCTTGCCGGCTTGATCCTGCAGCGCAAGCCGGAGCAGATGACCGTCGCCGGCCGGGTCATCCGCGACGCGTCGACCGGCGCCGAACTCGTCCCGTTGAAGGACGTTGCGACCATCGGCCATTACCGGCAGCATCTGTTACCGCCGGGCACGCAGCCGGAAATGTCGATGCTGCGCAGCTTCGTGCCGCAGAACCAGTCGTTTCTGACCACCAACGGCGTGCAATTGTCCGTGGTGTCGATCGATCCGGGCCTCGGCGACGTCCGTCTGCTGCGCCATCGTGTCGCTCACGACTCGGGCACGGTTATCAATCCGATGCTGCTCAACGAGCAGATCCGCGGCGGCGTCGTGCAGGGTTTGGGAGCCGCGCTGTTTGAGGAAATTCGCTACGGCGAGGATGCGGTACTCGGGACCGGCACGCTGATGGACTATCTGGTGCCGCTTGCCACCGAGATTCCAGACATTGAAGTCGTACACGTCGCCAATGCCGATCCGGGCACGACGATTGGCGCCAAGGGTGCTGGCGAGGCTGGCACCGCCGGTGCGGCCGCCGCGGTTCTCAATGCGGTCAACGATGCGCTGGCCCTGATCGGCGCTAGCGTCAATACATTGCCGATCACGCCTGAGCGCGTCTTGGCCGCCATCGATCAAGTCACACGTGAAGACCAACAAGCGCCAGGAAACTACAAATGAAACTGAGAATTCTCACCGAAGCGGACTGCCGTTCCGTGCTGGACATGGCTGACGCCATCGACATACAGGGCGAGGCTTTCACGCTTCTCGCCAGCGGACGTTCCGTCGATGGGCTCCGCAGTTTTGCCACGTCCGACGAGCCGCCTGGCGTCGCCATCTTCAATCCTTGTTTCCTCAAGAACGGCGGGGGGTACGGCATCAAGGTTGTGTCGGACTTCTACGACAACACCAAGCGCGGCGTGCCCCGTATGTCGGCTTTGGTAGCCCTGTTCAACGGCGAGACAGGCGCGCCGCACACTGTCATGGAAGCGGGCTATCTGACGGACTTGCGCACCGGCGCTGGCACCGCTCTGGCGGCACGCTATCTGGCGCGCAAGGACAGCAAGGTAATGACGATTATCGGTGGTGGAAGGGTTGCTACCAACCAGGTAGAGGCGCTGGCGACGGCGCTCGATCTCACGACAGTGCTAGTATCTAGCCGGACGCGCTCGCGCGCGGAGGTCATGATCGATCGGCTGCGGCGCATTGGCGGGCGTATCCCGGCCGACATGCGCTATGTCGAATCTGCGGCCGAAGCCGTTGGCGCCGCCGACGTCGTTGTCGCGGCGACAACATCCGAGGATCCCGTGGTCCAGGGGCGATGGCTCAAGCCTGGTACGTTCGTAGCCTCCTGTGGCGCGTATGAGCCAACGTCGCGTGAAGTGGATAGCGAGGTGATGCGACGCATCACCTGCGGCGTGATCGATAGTCGCAGCGATTGTCTTGCGCATGCGGGGGACTTCGTCATAGCGGCGAAGGAGGGAATCATCGATCTGGAGAAAGTGCCGGAGATCGCAGATTTGGTCGGCGGCCGCGCCGAGGGCCGCAAATCAGCCAACGAAATCACATTCTATAAGTCGATCGGCGTGCCGATCCAGGATCTGGTCACGGCGCAGCACATCGAGAAGCGGGCACGCGATCGCAACATCGGCGTCATGGTCGATATTGGCGGCGACCACGATTGAGAGGTCAGGCGGCGGCCGACTTCCTTTTGCGTGTCGCCGCCGTCTTCTCGACAGCACGTTCGGGCGTCGGCTTCGCGACGGGGGCGCTGAGCGCTTCTGCGAGGGCCACGCGCAGACATTCGGCAATGCTGTGCGCGTTTGCCATCACATGAGCGCGCGTCACCGCTTCGGCGCGCTTGCCGTTCCCACTGCGAATCTCCTCGATAAGGCGTTCGTGCTCATGGCCTTTCAGTTCGAACTCAGCATGGGATCGCGTGTAAAGTCGAAGATACGGGCGCACCGCGAACCGCAGGCGGCGGGCTTCGTCGCAGAGACGCGCGCGCCGGCTTAATAGACAGAGCTGGTCATGGAACTGGTCGTGACGTTCGACCCAGGCGACATGGTCCTGGCCCAGACGGAGTAGGCCGGTGTTGAACGACTCAAGATCGTCAAGTTCATCTGCGGTGGCGACCTTGGCCGCAATGCGCGCCGCGAGCCCCTCAAGCACGGCGCGCATTTCGAACAGCTCAATAACATCTTCTGGCGTGCGGTTTGTCACGACGGCACCGCGGTTCGGCATGATCGTGACGTACCCTTCGGCATTGAGCTGCCGAATGGCTTCGCGGACCGGCATGCGGCTGATGCCGAGCTGCTGCGCGATCGGCTCCGGCTTGAGCCGGGTGCCGCCGGGCAGTGCGCCTGAGACAATTCGGTCCTGAAGATGGATGTACGCCAGCTGTTGCGCGGACGGTGGTGGGGTCAACACGATTGTTCGCCTCCGGGGGTCGATTAGGGCGGGGATTGCGGACTTGTCAACTTTGACGCACAGCACGGCTCTTGACCCGCGTCGGCACAAAATTGTATCTTTGTATCCAATCCTGTTGTTTTTGACAAAGTCTCCCCATGACAAACGCCGCGCCGGTCTACGGGCGCCGGGGCCGAATTGGCCTTCTGGTGCCAGCCAATAATTCGGTCATCGAACCGGAGTTCTGGTCGGTTATGCCGGCCGATTTGGCGCTGTATGCGACCCGCCTACTGGTCAAGGGCGACCTCACCCCGGCGCTGGTGCATCGGATGGAGGCGCAGGTCGGCAAGGCGGTCGAAACCATCGCCGCCACGGGCGTGAACGTTGTCGCCTATTGTGACATGGTGACGACCTTCATCATGGAGCAGGGCTGGAACGAGGCGGCGACCGCCAAGATCGGCAACGACACCGGCGTTGCCGCGATCTCGGCCTGGACGTCGCTGCGCGATGCGATGAACGCTCTCGGCATTCGCCGATTTGCACTGGGCACGCCGTATCCAGCCGCCATCCATGCCGTCGCTCGCCCTTTCTTCGAACAGCGCAACTACACTGTCGTTGATGACGCGACGCTCGATATCGTTGCCACGGCCGCGGTGCCGACGGTCGATCGGGCGCGGCTCATGCCGTTCGTCGAAAAGCTCAATATCAAGAATTCGGAAGCGATTGTGCTTCTTGCCACCGACCTGCCGACGTTCGGAGTTATCGAAGAAATCGAGCGCGCAACCGGACTTCCGGTTATCACCTCCAATCAGGCGCTGCTGTGGAGCGCGATGCGCACACTTGGTTTGAAGGATCGCATTGCCTCACTGGGCAGACTGTTCACCGTTTGATGGAAGACTGAAATGGCGAATCTCCGTGAGCCGTCACGCCGCGCCGGGTCCATGCCGCGTTCGGCGATCCGCGAGATCATGTCACTTGCGGCAACCATGCCGGACGTGATTCATCTGGAGGTCGGCGAGCCTGATGCGGCGACGCCCGTGCCGATCATCGAACGTGCCTTCGGGGCCGTGCGCGCCGGAGCGACAAAATACGCGCCGAATGCAGGGTTGAAGACGCTGCGCGAGCTGGTCGCTAAACGCTGTTCCTCCCGTTTGAAGCAGGGCATTGCCGCCGATCGCATCGTCATTACGACCGGCGCCATCGGCGGATTATTCTCCTCGATGTTCGCGGTGCTCGATGCCGGGGACGAGGTGCTCATCCCTGATCCGGGCTGGCCAAACTACGAAGCGATCTGCCATCTCGCCGGCGCCACGCCCATTCGTTACGCCATGCCGGAAAGCCGCGGCTTTCTGCCTGACCTCGCAGAACTGCGGTCGCTCATTACGCCGAAGACCAAGGCCATTCTGATCAATACGCCTGGCAATCCGACCGGCGCAGTTTTTCCTCGCGCCCTCATGCAGGGGATCGTCGAACTCGTTCGCGAACACGGCCTTTATCTTGTCAGCGACGAGATTTATGAGGATATCGTGTTCGACGGCGAACATGTCTCCGCGGCGGAATTCGGCGCCGATGACAATGTGTTTATCGTCTCCGGCTTCTCGAAAAGCTATGCGATGACCGGTTGGCGGCTCGGATGGCTTGTCTGTCCGCCCGCGCTAGCCGCCGTCGCGGCGAGCCTGCAGGAGCCGACGACGAGCTGCGCCTCCACGCCATCTCAAATGGCCGGCGAGGGCGCCTTGCTCGGCGATCAGCAGATCGTGGCTGACTTCCGCGCAACCTTCCATCGTCGCCGCGATCTTGTCGTAGGGGCTTTGGCGGGCACGTCCTATCTGCCGATCATTCCGGCCGGCGCGTTTTATGCTCTGGTGGATGTATCCGCCGCGGGAATGACCTCGTTCGAAGTTGCGAAGGCGGCGCTCGTGGATGCTTCGGTCGCGGTGGTGCCGGGCAGCACTTTCGGGCCGGGCACGGACCGTTACGTCCGTATCGCCTATACGATTGAGGATCAGAGGCTCGTGGAAGGCGTGCGCCGCCTGCGGCACTTCCTCGAGAACCGGACTACAATGAAGAAGGTCGCGCGCGCATGATTGCAATCAAACCGGAACGCTTGCTGGCAGATCTGCGGACGCTGGCGAAATTCGGGCAATACAAGACTGGCGTCGATCGCATCGCGTTTTCCGATGAGGATATCGCGGCGCGCAAATGGATCGCAGAACGCTATCGAGAAGCTGGCCTCGAGGCATCGATGGACCGCTTCGGTACAGTCTATGGCATCGCGCCCGGCGTCAACAAGGCCGTCCTTATCGGTTCGCACTCGGATACGGTGCCGCAAGGCGGCTGGCTCGACGGTGCGCTCGGCGTCATTTACGGTCTTGAGGTCGCGCGCGCCGCGCAGGAGGCGGGCTACCTGCCGTTCGGCGTCGATGCCATCAATTTTCAAGACGAGGAAGGCACTTATCTGCCGTGTCTCGGCAGCCGTTTCATGATCGGGACGATCGATGACGCTGCCCTAGATGCGGCACACGCCACCGACGGGCGTAAGCTCACGGATGCCATCGCGCGCGCACGCTTGTCGGGGGTGCCTCGCAAGCTGGACCCCAAGCGACAGATTGCCTTCCTCGAGGGCCACATCGAGCAAGGGCCGCGTCTGGAAAGCTCCGGCAATAAGGTCGCGGTGATCACAAGCATGGCCGGTATCCGCCGCATGACCGTGACCAGTGAGGGCCGCGCCGATCACGCCGGGACGACGCCGATGAACATGCGCGAGGATGCACTGACGCCCCTTTTACGGTTCGGCAGTTTCGTGGTGGATGTGTTTCCGAAGCTATCCTCTGGTGAAACTGTCTGGAATATCGGTCGCATCGAGGCGACGCCGGGGGCTGCCAACGTCGTGCCGTCCGGCGCGGGTCTTAGCCTCGAATTCCGCGATTCGGACGAAACCGTGCTTGACCGTATCGAGGTGGCCGTGAGCGAGCAGATTGCTGCGCTCAACAAGGCAGGTAGCAGGATGTCACTTGATGTCACGACGCGCATTACGCCAACGCCGATGGACGTCGGTATCGTCGAAACCTTCGAGAAGGCTGCTCAGGACGTCGGCTATGGTCATGAGCGAATGGTCAGCGGCGCCGGCCACGATGCGATGTTCCTGGCGCGGAAGATTCCAACCGGCATGATCTTCATTCCGAGCATCGGCGGCCGCAGTCACGACATTGCCGAGAACACCAAGGACGAAGATATCGTCGCCGGATGCGTGGTCATGGCGCGCGCCGCCGAGATTCTGGCGTGCGGCGCCTGACTTTACGCTCAGGCGGGCGCCAAAAAGCGCCCGCGAGGATTCCCCACGATTTTACCGCGTTCGGCGATGACTTCGCCGCGGAGCATCGTCAGAACCGGGCTCGCCGGTGCGGTCATGCCGTTGAACGGCGTCTGCCCCGCCTTGCTGGCCTGATCCTCGTTGCGGATCGTCATCGGCGTTACCGGATCGATTAGGACCAGATCAGCATCGGCGCCGGGCCGAACCGAACCTTTCCGGTCCGAGAGACGAAAGATACTGGCAGGTGCCTCGCAGGCCACGCGGACGATATCCGGGTAACCGATCACGCCGTCGCCGACGAGCTTGAGCAAAACCGGCAACATGGTTTGAACGCCGGGAAACCCGCCGGGGGCCTTGCCGAGGTCGTTCTTGCCTGCGGATTTTTCTTCGCGTGTATGAGGCGCATGGTCGGTGGCAACGATATCGACCGTACCATCCCGCAAGGCCTCCTGCATGGCGGCGACATCGGTGACTTGCCGTAGTGGCGGAACGACTTTGGCAACGGCACCCAGTTGCAGCAGCGTGTCTTCGGTAAGCGAAATATTGTGTGGCGTTACTTCGGCGGTAACCTCGTCGTCCGCCATCGTCAGTGCCGCCAGCCCCAGTTCCGTGCTGACCTGCCTGATGTGCATGCGGCCGCCCACCAGCCGATGACAGAGCACGGCGCGGGCGATGCCGGCGGCCTCCACGGCTGGAGGCAGGCTCGCGGTGAAGCGAGCCCAATCTTCCGACAGCTTGGCGGCCGCGCGCGCGGCGGCGGCGGCCAGGGCGTCATCGTAAGGCGTTGCGCCGACGAGGCCGTCGACGTCACGGACCGCCATCATCGCCGCAGCCAAGGCCTCATTGCCGGGGATGCAGACCGGATCGGGCAGCAGGCCGAGGAAAATCTCGAAGGATGCCGCGCCGGCGTCGGCGAGCGCCGTGACGTGGCTCAAGTCCGGTCCCAGCGCGGCTTGAAGTGCAAAATCGACGGCGCAGCGTCCTCCGGCGGATTCCTTCTTCGAGATGAAATGCTCGACGGTCGTGGTCACCGGGTTGTCTGTCGGTTGCACCATCACGGTCGTGACGCCCCCCAGAGCTGCGGCACGGCTGCCGCTGGCAAAATCTTCCTTGTGCGTCAGACCGGGGTCGCGGAAATGCACATGGGCATCGACGAGCCCGGGCAGGACGAGAAGTCCGCTGGCGTCGATGATCGTCAACGCCTCAGGCCTAGACGAAGGATCGAGCAGCGCGGCCACCTGTCCGTTCTGCACTGCGACGTGGCAAGGATCCACGCTGACGCCGCTCACCACCATGCCGTTAGTTACCACAAGGTCGAACATGTGCTTCTTATCTCCGCTTTCGCGAAATGGATACAAAAATCCATTATTGCACTAGTTCTCCATCGAACGCTAGCCATCCGCCTCGTTGTTAGTGGCACGCAGGCAAAGGCTATTTAAGCCCTGGCGCAGTCCGGAAGCATGGGTTGAACACTGAGCCGCCGGCGGATCATGATCTGACTTAGACGGAGTGGGCCCCGGTGCGATGCGGATCAGTTCATCGATTGGGCACTATCCGTCATCGCGTCCTGCAGCGACAACCGAATAGGCCCGGCGCTTCCGGTCCTCTGGAGTTCGCCTTTCTGCCGGCGCTGCTCCGTCCCGGCTTTGGATAGCTTCCGCACCATCCGGTCCAGCGCATCCCTCTCAGCGCGGAGCGCTGCGTCAGTTTCGCTTTGCCGCAGTTTGGCGTTGCTCTCGGCAGGTCGGTCTTCACGGCCTGTCCAAGCGCTACGTTGACCGGAAATGCGGTACGACTTGAAGCTTTTTGGGGGGCGACATTTTGGGCAAGTCGTATCTGAATTTCGTAGTTCGGCGCGAAAATGAGCCAAACGGCCGGAAATGAGCCGACATCGACACCTTGGCGAAAGTCCCGAAATATGGCTTAAGACGATGAAGAATAACGGAAAAGCAGCAAAATAGATGGATCGCCGTTTTTCAATCGCTCCCATGATGGAGAGGGTGGCTTGACGAAAATAAAACAGTTAGGGCAACGGCTTAGGGCGATGCGTCCGGACGGCGTCGTACCGTTTTTGTCTTTGTGTGTTCCTTAGCTTTGCTATTCGTCTCGGTCCGTGGGGCAATGTAAGAAATCGGATAGACTATCCCTTGTGCAGGTCTGGCCATTCTCAGACGATTTCAGCGCTTTTTTCATCCTCGCCCCTTCTGCGAGCTGGTTGCAGTTCTGAAGCTGACCGCGCGGCTTTGTTTTCCGCCGAGCTATCGGTGCCGATGGCTATTCCAAACGAAGCCGCACCAGTTCCGAAGACATTCGATCGGAGAAGGCCAGCATTGCCCTGGCGACCTCGCCGATTTTCTCCTCTGTCATTGCGTAGCTGAAATCCGCAGCGGTGAGGACGAGTGCGAGATATCCACTTTGTGAAAAGATCGGCACCGCGACTTGAGTCAGCCCATTGCGCCGGTTGCCTTGGTCGAGGGCGAACCCGCGTGTCCGCGTCGTCGCGATCCGTTCGACATACTCTTCGAACGGAGGCCGTCGGAACCACTCCGTATGCTCGTACTGTTCTTCGACGAATTCGGGAGTCGCTCCGGAGAATGCCGCCATAACGAGGCCTGAAGCGCCGGAAAAGCGTGGCGAGCGCCGGCCCACACCGAAATAACTATCGACGCGGAAGCCGCCGCCGACGAAGTCAAGCATCACGAGGTCGTAGTTTTCCGTCACCTTGGCGAGGGCGACGGTCACTTTGACCCGCTCGGCGAGCGAGAACATCTCGGGACGAACGACGTCCAGCAGCCCGCTGGTTCGCAGCACACCGTGCGCAAGCTCCAAGACCAAGGTTCCAACGCTGTACGTGCGGTCTCTCTCGTTGAAGGCGACGACGCCCTCACGATGCAGAGTCTTGAGAATGTTGAACGCTGTGCCCCTGTGCAGTTTCGCTGCTGCCGCCACCTCGCTGGCCCGGAGCGGACGTTGCGCGCGATGCAAAGCAAGAAGGACGGCGACGCCTGCGACCACCGCTCCGACCGGCTTGCCGACAACGGGTTTTGCGGTACCCTCGATCACGAGAGACCGCTCGTGTTCGCCGGGCTCGCGCTGTTTAGGCCGCGATTTGATCTTCTTTCCGTCATCCAAGACAGGTTTTACCCTCTTGAGGCCGATTCATATGTTCCGCTATCTTATCTTGCGAGGGACGTCGAGGGCCACCGGGACAGGTAGAATAGGAGAGATAGATCATAGCATCTGGCCGGCGGTTTTGCCGCCGTCGACCGTAACCTGACTGCCCGTCATGAAGGTCGTCGCCTCCGAGCAGAGCCACAGGATCGGCTCGGCGATTTCGTCGAGTTCGCCGGCCCGGCGCATAGGCGTCCGGTTGGCGAGGGTGGTACCGATGTTCTCGCCGTACAGACGCTCGCTCATCGGCGTCCGCAGGGAACCCGGACAGACCACATTGATCCTTATGTTCTTGTCGGCCACCTCGAGGGCCGCCGTCTTCGTCAGTCCGACGAGTGCCGTCTTGGCCGCGACATAGGCGGACATCAGCGGGACGGCCCGGATGCCCGCCGTCGATGCCACATTGACGATCGAGCCGCCGCCACGCGCCAGAAGATGCGGTATCTGCTGGCGCATGCACAGGAATACGCCCGTTAGGTTGACCGAGATAACGCGCGTCCATTCGGCCTCGTCGTAATCCGCGACCATGGCCCGCGCGCCTTCGACCGCCGCATTGTTGACGGCATAGTCGAGCCCGCCAAAGGCGTTTACCGTATCGTCGATCAACCGACGTACATCGTCCGCACGCGTGACGTCTGTTTGCCTAACGATGCAGTCGCCGCCCTGCGCCTTGATCAGCCGCGCGGTTTCCTCCGCACCCTCGAAATTGACGTCGCCGATGGCGACGGCACAGCGTTCCGCCAGCCGCCGTGCCACGACCCTGCCGAGCCCGCTGCCGCCGCCCGTGACGACACAAACCTTCCTGGCCTTGTCTGGCATGACTTTCAGCTCCCTTGGCCGCGCGGCCTGGTTTGCCCGGGGCGCCTGAAGCGGTCGGTCATCCAGAGACTGACCTGTTGCAGCGCGTCTTTCGCCAATGCCAATTGCGGCCCGAGGCGCACGAAGCCGTGGATGGCGCCGTCATATTGCTCCAGTGTCGTTGGAACGCCGGCATCCATCAGACGCTGGGCGTAGTCCCTGCCTTCGTCGCGCAACGGATCGAACCCGGCGGTGATAACGATCGAAGCGGGCAGGCCGGCAAGGCTTTGCGCGCGCAACGGGTACAGCTCGGAATTGTTCGCGGCGAGGCCATCGCCGGCATAATCGCGCCAGAAGCGCAGCATGTCGTCGCGCGTCAGCGAATAACCGACGGCGTTCTCGATATACGAAGGCTTGTAAGGCAACGGCGCGTCGGTCACCGGGTAGAGCAGGACCTGTCCATGCAAATAGGGGCCGTCTTTGTCGCGCATGCGGATAGCGAGCACGGTGGCGAGATTGCCGCCGGCACTGTCGCCGCCGACCATGATCTTCGCCGGGTCGACATCGAGTTCGCCCGAATGCTCGGCCGCCCAGCGGAGCACGGCCTCGCAATCGTTGAGGCCGCAAGGGAACGGATGCTCTGGCGCCAGCCGGTAATCGGCGGCAACAATGACTGTCTGCGCACCGGCGCATAATTCGCGGCAGATCTGATCGTGTGTATCCGGGCTGCCCATGACGAAGCCGCCGCCGTGGAAGTAGACGAGGCAGCCGGCGGCTTTACCTTCCGGCCGATAGATGCGAACCGTCACACCGCCTTCCGCGGAGGGGATGATCCTGTCTTCCGCGCTGGCCACCGGCGGGCATTTCGGTGGAAGTTGCGTGAGCAAGGCGGCGCGCAGCTCGGCAATCGGCAAAGCATGACGCGCCAACTGCGGCTTGGCGGCCAGCAACGTCGCGATCTGGGGATCGAGCGGCATGTCGGTCCTAGCTCCCGGACGCGCTCAGCTTGCGGAAATCGAAGCCGCGATAATTGTCGGCCACGACTTGCTCGCAGGCTTTGATGTAGGCCGGAATGCCGCCGATATAGGGCATGAAGACCCGCGGTTTGCCGGGGATGTTGGCGCCCATGTACCAGCTATCCGCCTTTGGAAAGAGTGTGCCGTTCGCCACTTCATTGACGTGCTGCACCCATTCGTCTTCCGCGTCCTGCTGCGCTTCGATCGTCAAAGCCCCGTGGCTTGCGGCATAGGTCAGGCAATTGGCGATCCACTCGATGTGCAGTTCGATCGCGGTGACCATGTTCGATTTCACCGACGGGCTGCCGGCGCCGGCGACGATGAACATGTTCGGGAAGCCAGCGACCATCAAGCCGAGATAGGTCGTCGGCCCGTTGACCCATTTGTCCTTGAGCCGGCGTCCGTCCCGGCCGGTGATCGTGATTTCATTGAGTGCGCCGGTCATGGCGTCGAAGCCGGTGGCAAAGACGATCGCGTCGAATTCGTATTCGGCTTCGGTCGTCCTGATGCCCGTTTCCGTGATCTCCTGGATCGGCGCGCGGCGGGCGTCGACCAGCTTCACGTTGTCCCGATTGAAGCTCTCGAAATAGTCCATATCGACGCAAAGCCGCTTGGCCCCGATCGGGTGACCGCGCGGTGTGAGCAGTTCGGCCGTCTCCGGATCCTTGACGATCGAGCGGATCTTGTTGCGAACGAAGGAGGCCAATGTCTCGTTGGCTTCTTCGTTCCGCAAAAGATTGTTGAAGGCGGTCATGATTCGCGCGCTGCCGCCTTTGGCCCAAAGCTCCTCATAGAACTTTGTCCGCTCCTCGGCCGGCATGTCTTGCGCGGCCATGGTCGGAATCGGAATACGCGACATGCCGGAAGATTGCTTGAGCCCCGCCTTGCGTAGCTCCGGGTAACGCGCCTTGTGATTGCGCTCGTCGTCGTCCGGAATAGGGGCGTTTCGGGCCGGAACGCTGAAATTAGCCGTCCGCTGGAATACGGTGACGTGGCTCGCTAGCGCCGCAAGCTTGGGCAGCATCTGCACGCCGGAGGAACCGGTGCCGATCAGGGCAACGCGCTTGCCCGTGAAGTCCACGCCTTCCTTCGGCCACTGCGCCGAGTGATACCACTTGCCCTTGAAACGTTCGATGCCAGCGAAATCGGGGACGCGCGGCACCGACAGGTTGCCGCTCGCCATCAGGCAGAAACGGGCCTCAATTTCGTCGCCTTTATCGGTCGAAACGATCCAGACGTCGCGCTTCTCGTCGAAGCGCATCGCCGTGACGCGGGTTTCGAACTGGATATCCCGGCGCAGGTCGAATCGATCGGCGACGTGATTAAGGTAAGCTAGGATTTCAGACTGGTCGGCAAAGCGACTCGACCATTTCCACTCCTGCTGAAGCTCGTTCGAGAACGAGTAGGAGTAATCGAGGCTTTCGACATCGCAACGCGCGCCGGGATATCGATTCCAGAACCATGTGCCGCCGACGCCGTCGCCGGCTTCGATGCAGCGCAATGTCAGGCCAAGCTGACGCATGCGATGGATGGCGAAAAGGCCGGCAAATCCGGCGCCAACGATAACTGCATCGACGCGTCCTGCGTCGCCGGCCGCGTCGGTCCTCGCTTGAATGTCGCGCGGCACTAGCGCGCCTCCCTGAGGCCGGGCGCCATAGCGGGCGCCGGCTGCGCGGCGGTGTGGTGCGCGGCCTTTATGTTTGCCGCGGCTATAGTTCCTGGGGCTTCGGTCGGAGTGTTAATATTATAGTTGCCGTTATCGTTCAGCAGCATCATCAGGCGATAGCGGTGGGCATAGTCCGGCCAATTGTTGGTAACGATGCCGCCGATTTCCTTGTACCAGTTCCCGCAATCGTCGGACCAAGCATACTTGCCGACCTTGGACTGAACCATGTCGGAGTATTTGCGGAATGGTGCTTCCTTGACGTGCTCGTAGGTTCCGTTCTTGACCACCCGTTTTGCGCGCTTGGCGATATATTCCGACTGGCCTTCCAGCATGCCTACGATCGAATTATGCGTGTTCGTGTTCGGCCCGTACATCATGAAAAAATTCGGGAAGCCAGGAACGGCGACGCCACGGTAGGCCTGGGCGCCGTCGCGCCAGCGGTCGGCGAGCACTGCGCCTCCGAGGCCGACAATCTTCATTGGAGTGAGAAAGCGGGTGGCCTGAAAGCCTGTCGCGAAGATGATCGCATCCAGGCGATGATGCTTGCCATCCGCAGTGACGGCGCCATCTTCCGTCAATCTCTCGATCTTCGAGGTGACGATCGAGACATTGTCGCGCGCGAGTGCCGGATACCAATCGTTCGATTTGAGCAGTCGCTTGCAGCCCACCGCGTACTTTGGACGCAGTGCTTCCCGCTTTTGCGGATCGGTTATGTAGCGGTCGATCGCCGCAAAGCAGCGCGCCCGAAACGCGGCGCTGCCTTTGGTGTCTTTTTGATAGCGGGTGGAGTTGCGCTCGCCGTTCCAGAAGAGTTTCCACCGGATATAGCGCGCGATGAGGGGCAGGGCCTTGAAGCGCCGATGCTCTTCCGGCGTATAGGGACGGTCGGGCTTCGAATCGACCCAGCTAGGCGAACTCCATAGGGCCCATATAGCCGATCGTCGAGTGCCGACGTTTCGGGTTGTAGAAGCATTCGATGTAGTCGAACACGTCGGCCTTGGCCTCGTCCCTGCTCCTGTACATCTTGTGCCCCGTGCGCTCCGTCTTGAGCGATGAGAAGAAGCTCTCCATTGCGGCATTGTCCCAGACATTGCCCGAGCGGCTCATCGAACAGACGACACCGTGATCGGCCATCAACCGTTGGAACTGCTCGCTGCTGGTGTATTGGCTGCCGCGGTCTGAGTGATGCACCAACGCATCAGGCTTGCCCGGCGCACGAAGTTGAAGCCATTTCGGCGATGTCACGCGCCGGTACGTCAAATCGCAAATTATCCGCTTAAGTATCTGGAAATACCCGGAGAGCATTCTGGGCCCTCAGGCGAATGTGCGTAACCGAGATACGATCATCGCAGAAAGGCGCTTTTTGCTGCATCGCGCGCTTTCGCGACGTGCTCCTGCGCCGCCTTGCGCGCCTGTTTTGCGTTGCCTATCTTAATGGCCGCGTAGATCGCCTTCATCTCAATGAAGCTTTTGTTCGCGCGTCCCGGCAAAGACATAGATCGGGAACGCAAAAAATTGACGCGCGCCTTGAGTCCGGTAAGGGTTTCTTCAATAATCTTGTTGCCGCAGTTTCGCAGAATGATGGCGAAGAAGTCGGACGTCGTGGTGACGAGTTCGTTGGCTGAGTTGCTGCTGACAACGGCGCGACGGAATGCCTCAAGGCTCTCGCCAAGGGCCTTGAGATCCTCCTCCTGGATCGTAACGGCGCAGCGCGCGGCGGCTTCGCCTTCGAGTAACTCGCGCACTTCATAGATTTCTTCCGCATCGCGCCAAGACAGAAGCGGCACCTGCGGCCCGCGATTGGGCACGATTTCGATCAGTCGCTCGGCCTGCAGACTGCGTAACGCCTCGCGTAGCGAAGGCCGGCTGACGCCGAGGGAGTTGCACAGATCGGTCTCCACCAGCCGGCTGCCGGGCATGTAAATCCCCGAAAGGATAGCGTGTCGAAGTTTCTCGACGACCTCCTGCGGCACAGTCTTCCGGTTTATTCGCAAATCCATCTTTGCAATCATGCTTGATCTCTGATCGTCGCGGTCGGAGACCGCGGCTGACGTCCTGGCAAGTCTGAGCTGTGAGCGGAATCGATTCGCCAAATAGTACCCCGCTCCGAAGTGGCAACAATCAGTAAGTGCCTGTCTTTCCAGCTGGGCCGGCGTTGTTTTCATCGCCCCTTGCGCAATCGAGAGGCAGAGCATTCTTCAGCGGGACATCCATACACCAGGCCGGTGTCAATTGCCAGAGTGTCAGACAAATTGTCAAGAATGTCTGACAATCCAGTTGACGGCCGGCGCGGCTTTGTGGTTGGCTTCCTCGTGCGGCAGGCCGTCATAGCTCGCCAATCAAACTCGCGACACGGGTCGTTCGTTGATCGGGAAGGCCGAGAGGGAAACCAGGCGTGGAAATCAAGCTCGATCTAGTGCCGTCGCGCCGCATCGAAACCGGCCGGATTGCCCTGAGTATCCGCGAGGCGGGTAGTGGTCCGGTGGTCATTTATCTGCACGGGATCACTTCGAATTCCGCGGTCTGGGCGCCGCAGTTGGTCGCCCTCAAGGAGACCGTGCGTGGCGTCGCCGTCGATCAGCGCGGCCACGGCCTCAGCGACAAGCCAAGTAGCGGCTATGCGGCCCATGAATATGCGGCCGACATCATCGCGCTGATCAAAACGTTGAATGCCGGGCCAGCATTCATTGTTGGCCACTCTCTTGGCGCGCGTAATGCAGTCGAAGCCGCGGTGCTGGCCCCCGAACTTGTTCGTGGCGTCGTGGCAATCGATTTCACGCCTTACATCGAGACCGAGGTGTTCGATCAGCTTGCGTCTCGCGTGAATGGCGGTGACCGTCTCTTCCGGTCCCAGGGCGACGTTGAAGCCTATTTGCAGAGCCGCTATCCGCTGATGCCCCGGGAGACGATACGTCGCCGTGCCGAATCGGCCTACGCCAAAGTAGACGGCGGACTTCGTCCGCTCGCTTCGCCGGATGCGATGTCGCAGACCGCGGAGGGCTTGCGCGCTGATTTGGTTGGGGCGTTCGAGAAGATCAAGTGTCCGGTACTGGTGGTGCGCGGCGCGCTGAGCAAGCTAGTGTCGTCGGCCGCCCTCGAGAAGACACGCGCGCTACGTCCGGATCTGCCCGTCCTCGTCGTCGACAACACCGACCATTATGTCAACGAGGAGGCGCCCGACGTCATCACGGCGGCGATCCGCGATTTCGTCTCCCGTCATTAGTCTCACTCGCGCGTGGTGCGACGTGTCATGCAAAGCCCGGGGCTGGCGACTTTGGATCCTTTGAAGCCGGATGCGGCAAGGCGCTGGCCCGGGACTGGACGTTCGATCCAGTTCGTGGTGATGACCCGCGCCGTCAACTCGGCCAAGGGGGCGGCCGGCGCCGCGGTCGTCGTCGCCATGTGGGAGACGGTGCGGGGCCTTGGCCTGGTCGATCCCCGTGACCTGCCATCGACTTTCGCGATCGTCCGCGCGGTCGCCGACGGCCTCCGGGGCGGCGAGCTCGCCAGCGCAGTGGCCATGACGGTCGGCTCCTGGGCACCGGGCCTGCTGCTGGCGGCCGTCGCCGGCGCGGCGGGCGGCGTTGCGCTCGCTCTGCTGCCTCGCCTCGAAATCGCGATCCGCCCGCTGCTCGAATTCCTGCGGCCGATCCCATCGGTAGCGCTCATCCCGGTCGCGTTACTCGTGCTCGGCGTCGGGCTGCAGATGCAACTGTTCATGATCGCCTTCGCCAGTATCTGGCCTGTCCTGTTCTCGACCAAGACGGGCGTCGAGGGCGTAGATCCGCGTTTCATGGAAACCGGCCGCGTGCTGCATCTGAGACCCGGCGCGCGCATCCTGCGAATCGTCCTGCCGGCCGCATTGCCCGCGTTCGCCACCGGCCTGCGCACGGCATCGGCGATCGCGCTCGTCGTCGCCATCACCGTCGAAATGCTGACGGGCCAGGGCGGCATAGGCTCCTACATCGAGAATGTCCGCCTCAATGGCCTGGTCACGGAGATGTGGGCCGCGATCTTCGTCACCGGCGTGCTCGGATATCTCGTCAACGCCGTGTTCATGGCGATCGAGCGCGCGCTGATGCCGTGGGGTCCCGAATATCGTGACCGCTAGATCCCTTACTATAACGCCGCTGGCGTGGCAGGCAGGCACGATTGTCGCCCTCGTGGCGATCTGGCATTGGGCCGCGATCTTCCACCCGGCGGTCTATCTGCCTCCGATCCAGCGCGTCGCCGACGGTTACATCCGTCTTTGCCACGGCGAACTCCTGTTCAGCGCGCTGCTGCCCAGTCTCTACCGTCTGCTCGCTGGCTTCGTCGTCGCGGTCGTCGTCGGCTCGGTCGTCGGCATCGCCATGGGCTCGCTGCGCGGGCTCGATCCCTGGGTACGGCCAACGCTGGAATATCTGCGCTTCATTCCCGCGGTCGCGATCTTGCCGGCGGCGCTGCTGTTACTCGGTCCGACCGACCAGATGCGAATCTTCGTCATTGCCTTCGGCTCGGTCTTCCCCGTGCTGCTGGCGGCGACTGACGGGGCACGCCGCGTCGATCCTACCTTGATCGACGTCGCACGCGTCAGCGGCCTCTCGACCATCGAGCGGCTCTGGCGCGTCGTGCTGCCGGCAGCGCTGCCATCGGTCTTCTCCGGCGTGCGCGTCGCACTGAGCATCGCGCTGGTCATGATGGTCATTTCAGAGCTCATCGCAGCCGACGATGGACTCGGCTTCTACATCTTGCGCAACCAGCGTCTGTTCCAGACCGCAAATGTCTACGCCGGCGTCCTCATGATCGGCACGATCGGCCTGATCCTGACCCTGACGTTGCTGGCTGTCGAAAAGCGTGTACTCGCCTGGCATCGCGGCTGGCGCGGCCTAATGGAGGCAAATCGTGGCTGACAGCACTGCCGTAACAAAGCCAATCCTCGCCGTTCAGAACCTCAGTAAGTCGTTCACGACTGGCGGTCCGCGCATCCTCAACGGCATGACATTTCACCAGAAGCCGGGCCAGTTCGTCGCGGTGGTCGGTCCGTCCGGCTGCGGCAAGACAACGCTGCTGCGCTGCATTGCCGCTTTGATGCAGCCCGATGAGGGCGAAGTCCTGCATCGCGGCCAGCATTTCGACGACCCGCCGTCGTGGCTTTCGGTGGTGTTTCAAGACTACAATCGCAGCCTCTTTCCGTGGCTCTCGGTGCGCCAGAATGTCGCCTTCGGGCTGCGTGGCGTGAGTGCCCGCGATCCGCAGATCATGGCGGCCTTGAGCGCCGTCAATCTAGAGCACGCCGCCGACCTCTATCCGTGGCAGTTGTCGGGCGGCATGCAGCAGCGCTGCGCGCTGGCGCGCTCGATCGTCGTCAAACCCAAACTACTGCTGCTCGACGAGCCTTTCGCGTCGGTCGACGCGCAGACGCGCATCGATCTTCAGGACATGGTGATGGGCATCTGCCGCAGCATGCAACTGTCCACGCTTTTGGTCACGCATGACATCGATGAGGCTGTCTTCATGGCCGACAAAGTCGTCGTCCTTTCGACGCGTCCGGCGCGCGTCGTGGAAGAGATCGCGATCGATCTGCCGCATCCGCGCGATCAGCTCGTCACCAAGGAAACGCCGGAGTTCTTACGCCTGCGCCACCATGTCTACACCCTGGTGCGCCAGCAGGCCCAAAAGTTGCCGCGAGAAACCCAAACAGAGAGGTGAGATAATGAGCTTCCGGATCACGACAGGAGCGCTGGCCTTCGTTGCCGCACTGGGGCTCTCGAGCCTGGTGTCGGCGCAGCCGGTTCAGGCCCAGGATGGCGTCACCAAGATCAAGGTCGGCTATATTCCGATCGGCGTCTATTCGTATTTCTGGCGAGCCCGCGACGCCGGCTATTTCAAGAACGAGAAAATCGAGGTCGAGTTGTTGCCGATGGCCGGCGGCGGCCAGATCATTCCGGCGCTGCAGTCGGGCTCGCTGCAATTCGGCATTTCCGATGCGCTCGGCGTCCTCAACGCGCGCAACGCCGGCATTCCGGTCACCTACGTGTCGTTCAACTTTGCCCAGGCGTCCGATGATCCGGTCCATGCCGTGCTGGCGGTGGATCCGGCGATCAAGTCGCCGGCCGATCTGAAGGGCAAAGCCGTGGCGACCAATCTCAGCTACAACACCGACTGGACGATGATGCGCGCTTGGCTGCGCAAGAACGGCGTCGATCCGAAGGACGTGACGTTCCGTGAGGTGCCGTTCCCCGACATGCTGGCGGCGCTGCGCAACAAGACCATCGCCGCGGCGGGCGTGAGCGAGCCTTTCATTACGCTCGGCAAGGAGCAGGGCGCCACGGTGCTCGGCCATTACTTCACCGATGTGAAGTCGCCGATCGTATTCAGCGGCATCATCGCGATGCAGCCGTACGTCGATCAGCACAAAGAGGTTGTGCGCGGCTTCCTGCGCGCCATCAACAAGGCGATCGACGATTTCAAGGACCCCAAGATCGTGCGGGCCACGATCGCCGCGAACACCAAGGTGCCTCCGGCTGTCATCGAAAAGATGGGCCTCGGCCGCTGGGAGAAGAACCAGCCGGCCTCGGCCATGCAGTACTGGGTCGATTCGGCCAAGAAGGAAGGCATCGTCAACGCGACCGCCGACCTCAATAGCCTGGTCTGGCAGGACAAATAGATGGCACGCCGGTGCCCGGCGACGCCGGGCACCGCTTCGTTCTCAACACACGGTGATCTGACATGGCGAATGTGAACAAGCGGGGCGGCAAAACCCTGCATGCCGAAATTGCCGGCGGTGGTTTTGCCGGACTGACCGCGGCGACTGCGCTGGCGCAACGGGGCTGGAGCGTGCGCCTGCATGAGAAGGGGCCTGAGCTGCGTGCCATCGGTGCGGGAATCTACCTATGGCACAACGGGCTACGCGTTCTCGAAGGCATCAATGCGCTCGAGGATGTGCTGAACGGTTCGCATACGCCGCCGACTTACGAAACGCGATTGCACAACGTCACCGTGTCGCGTGAGACCTTCAACGGGCTGCCCTGGCGCATCATGACGCGCGCGCATCTGCATAAGGCGCTAGAGAAGCGCGCGCGCGAGGCGGGCGTCGACATTCGCACCAATTCCGAAGTGATCTGGGCCGATCCGTCCGGCAAGGTGAAGCTGGTGTCCGGCGAGATGTTCGAGGCAGATCTCGTTGTCGGCGCCGACGGCGTCGGCTCGAAGGTCCGCGATTCGATCGGCTTCGAGCAGGATCGCTGGATCTCGACCGACGGGCTGATCCGTCTTCTCGTTCCGCGCAAGAAGAAGGAGCTTGGTCATGGCGAGTGGGACAACACCATTGACATGTGGAATTTTTGGCCGCGCGTGCTCCGCATCCTCTACTCGCCGTGCAACGAGAGCGAGCTCTATCTTGGCCTCATGGCGCCCGCCAACGATCCGGATGGCTCGCGCGTTCCAATTCACTACGACACCTGGGTCGCAATGTTTCCCTTCTTGGAGCCGGTGCTCGCCGAGGCCGCCAAGCTTCCCAGCGCACGCTACGACCGCTACGAGACGACGAAGCTTAACGAATGGTCTCGCGGCAAGGTCGCTCTCGTCGGCGATGCCGCGCACGCCATGTGTCCTGCGCTGGCGCAAGGCGCCGGCTGTGGCATGGTTAACGCCTTCAGCCTCGCCATCGAGCTTGAGGAAGTCCCCGATATCGAGGAAGCGCTGCGGTCCTGGGAAAAGCGCGTTCGCCCGATCACCGATCGGTGTCAGGCGATCTCGGGCGACTACGCCGCCAATCGGTCATTGTCGAAAGGCAACCAGTTCACGGCCGCGGCGCTCGAATCGGCGCGCTACGATCCCACGCGCCGCGTCTATTCGTGGTGAGGCCGCGCTGAGCCGCGTCACCCCTGAAGTCCATCATTGACGGCGCGGCATGCGCCAGACGGTCAGATCGCGGTTTCGGCCGCGACAGATCGCACCCTGGAGAGTGAAAGTCAGATGAGCGTTGAGAAGGAGTTGCAGGCTACCTACGACGTTCGCGCCCTACACAGTTTCGTGCAGGAGATCGAGCATGACGGCGGCAAGCCCGGCGAAGCGTTGGTCAAGGCCGCCGTCGCGGTGATTCTGCGCAATCCGTTCGCCGGTCAGTACGTAGCGGATTTGTCGCCGCTGACCGCGTCGAGCGCGTTGCTGGGCACCGTGCTCGGGCAGCGCGCGCGGGGACTGCTCGGCGGCCGACCGGTTCACAGCTACGGCAAGGGCGGCATCGCCGGTACGGCGGGCGAGCAGGAACATGTCGTGGCCTGCGTCACCACGGTGTTTGGCGATGCGCTGCGCGAAGCGGTCGGCGGCGGTCTGGCCTGGATCTCGTCGGCGTCCAAGACGGCGGCGGCAGGCACCTCGATCGATATTCCGCTCGCCCACAAAGACGAACTTTACATCCGGTCGCACTACGATGCGATCACCATCGCCGTTCCGGACGGTCCGCGGCCGGACGAACTGATGATCTGCGTCGGCGTCGCGTCCGGCGGACGCGTCCACCAGCGTGTCGGCGGCAAGTCGCTGAGCGATCTGGCCTAGGCAACAGGCACACCTCATTCAACATTTGCGTCGGGAGACAGTCGCATGCCGCTGAACATCAAGGATTTGAAAATCGAAAGTCTGGACTTCGCGCCGCTCGGGCGGATGAAGGACGAGCACGCGGGAGACAAGGGGAACGTCATTCCCCGTCTCAAAATCAGCGGTGCTCCGAAAGAGGCAATCGAATTGGCCGTAATCTGCCACGATCCGGACGCACCTCTCGCCCAGGGTTTTACGCATTGGACGCTGTACGCCATTTCGCCGCAGACGACGGACCTCACCGATGCGCAGAAGAAGTTTCGGGTGGGACCGAACGGCGCCGGACAGCTCAGCTACTACGGTCCGCAACCGCCGGCCGGTCATGGCCCGCATCATTATTATTTCTGGGTTTATGCGCTCGACACCAACGTCGAGGGTACGCCGACGCGCGAACAATTCCTCGAGCGCTATAAGGACAATATCGTCGAGCAAAACCGGGTTGTAGGGATCTACGAGAATTAGCCGGAGCCGGCAGGCAAAAGGTCATATCGATATCGTCCACGAGTCGATCAGCATCCCGCCCTCCCGAGCCGTGCCGGCCGCGTATAAGAGACTTCTGCGCCGAGGCCGGCGGAATGGAGGTCCGCCGATGGTGGGGGCAGGGGCCGAATGGTTTCAACAAGGCGGGCCATCGCCCGTCTGCGCCTTCGCCGCGATTTCAGAGGCGTGTTGAGGCCAGCAGGACGGCGGCGAGGAAGTTTCGTGCCGGCTTGTCGAAGCGGGTTGCGACGCGCCGGAAGTGCTTGAGCTTGCAGAAGAAGCGTTCGATCAGATTGCGCTGGCGGTAGAGCGCCGGATCGACGGAGCGTTGAACCCTGCGGTCGCGCTGGGTCGGAATGTGCGCTATGCGGCCGTGCTCCCTCACCAATTCGATGATGGCTCTGGCGTCATAGCCGCGATCGGCCACCAGGGCGCGGGCCGGCGGCAGCCCATCCAGCAACCGCGGCTTTATCGGAGGCCTGACCAGCCGAGAGCACGATCCGCAGCGGCAATCCGTTCTCGTCCACGACGGCATTGATCTTGGTGCTCAGTCCTCCACGAGAACGGCCGATGGCGTGATCCGGGCCCCCTCTTTACCGCCCGCTGCATGCTGGTGCGCGCGGACGATCGAACTGTCGATCAGATGAAGGGATTGCGGCGAACGCTCTGCCAATGTCTCGAAGACCCGGAGCCAGACGCCAGCCTTGGCCCAGCGATTGTAGCGGTTATAGGCCGTCGTATAGGGGCCGTAGCGCTCCGGTAGATCGCGCCACGGAGAACCGGTCCGCAGGATATAAAAGATCGCATTGATGATGCGGCGATCGTCAACACGCGCCACACCACGCGGTTTGCTCGGCAGCAGCGGCGCGATCAGCCGCCACTCGGCTTCGGAAAGACCGTAGCGGGCCATGTCCAAGGTCCTCCCAAGACCTTGAATCACGACCGCTCACGCTCCTCAACTTCTTATGAGTACAGAACCTACGAGGCCGATTGGAACCGTCTCGATTTGAATTCCGTTTCAGCGCGCGTGGTTGCCTCGCCTGCCTGAGGCTGGTAACGTCACAAACATGGAATACGATTCCGGTAAACGGAACGTGTCGTTGGGAGTGAAGCGCGGGTGTCGTCGACGGTTGTGAGTCTCATTCAGGCCCTTGCCAGTGGGCTTCTCGTTGGCGGCGTCTACGGCCTGTTTTCCATCGGGTTCAGTCTGGCCTTCGGCGTCATGCGCATTGTGAACTTCGCGCATGGCGAGCTCGTCATGCTCGGCATGTACGCCGCTTACTCCGTTTATCTGCTGACCGGCGCCGATCCGCTGCTCGCCATTCCGATCGTCGGGATATTCCTCACGGTGGTCGGCGCGGGGCTCTATCTCGTCGTTTACGAGCGCTTCGTCGGCAAAGCCACGCTGCAGCAGCTGCTGGTGGCGATTGCCATATCAATGGTCATTCAGATCATCCTGCAGATGATCTACGGCCCCGAAACGCGCGGCGTTCAGTCGGTGCTCGGCTCGCAGTATCTGATCTACGGGCCGTTCTTCTTCTCCTACGGCCAGATCGCGGCCTTCATCGTCGCGGTGATCTGCGTCGGGGTGCTTGAACTGCTGTTGCAGAAAACGCGCTGGGGCAAGCTCATCCGCGCGGTCGCCGACGATCCGGAGGCGGCCGAGATCGTGGGCGCCAATTCGCGCGCCATCAACACCGTTGCCTTCGCGGTGTCATGTTGTCTCGCCGGCATCGCTGGCTGCGTTCTCATCATCTATTACCCGGTCAATCCGGGGACCGGCATGGCCTTGATGCCGATCGCGCTGATCGCCACGGTGATCGGCGGCCTCGGCAGCATCAAGGGCGCGTTCCTCGGCGGCATCATCTGCGCCATCGTGCAGCAGCTCACCAGCACGTTCTGGAGCCCGGCCTTGCAGGACGTACCGCTTTACGTGCTGCTGCTCGTCTTCCTCGCCTTCTTCCCCTTCGGCCTGCTTGGCCGCAAGACGGCGCATTGAGGCGGCCATGAGCGACACAGCCATGTCTCCCGCCAACGGCGTCGCGACCAGCCGCATCAACTGGCGTCTCATCGTGCCGGTCGCCGTCATCGCGCTGATGGTGCTGCTGCCTTTTGTAGTCGGCACTCAGTCATATCTTCTCGGCATCGCGGTTCGCGCCATGCTGTTCATCGCACTCGGCCAGGCCTGGAACGTGGTCGCCGGCATCGGCGGGCAATTGTCGCTCGGCCACGGCGTATTTTTTGGTGTCGGCGCCTACGGCACGGCGATCCTGTTCAACAGCCTCGGCCTGACGCCGTGGGTCGGCGGCGTGCTCGGCGCCGTTGCTTCGATCGCCGTCGCGGGCCTTATGGGCGCGGCGACTTTCCGCCTGCGCGGCGTCTATTTCGCGCTGGCGACGGTGGCGATCTCGCTCTGCCTCGAGAAACTGGCGCGGCATTTCATCGGCATTACCGGCGGCGATGCCGGCCTCGCGGTGCGCTTCATCGGCGACTCGCTGTCGGCGGCGCAGTCGCGCAGCCCGCTGCCGTTCTTCTTCGCGTCGCTGGTCATGGTCGTCGCATATTACGTGCTGACGCGCCGCCTGTTGCGCAGCAACTTCGGCTATCAGCTTCAGGCCGTTCGCGATGACGAGGAGGCTGCCGCCGCCTCCGGGGTTCCGGTGTTCCGCACCAAGATGTGGGGGCTCATCCTAAGCGCCGGCATGACGGCGCTCACCGGCGCGCTCTATGTCCAGTTCTATCTCGCCATCGATCCAGGCGCGGCTTTCGGCCTCGGCCAGGCGATCCAGATCCAGTTGCCTTCGCTGATTGGCGGCCTCGGCACGGCGGGCGGTCCGGTGATCGGCGGCGCCATCATGATCCTCGTTTCGGAAGTGACCAACTGGTTGTCGGCGCGCACCGCGATCCACGGCCTCGACATTCTGGCTTACGGCGCGATCCTGCTGATCGTGGTGATGTTCGTGCCCGGTGGCTTGCTCGGCCGTACGCGGAGGGGCGCGTGATGGCGCAGGATGAAGTCCTCCGGGTCGAAGGCGTCAGCAAGGTGTTCGGCGGCCTCAAGGCGCTGAGCAATGTGTCGATGTCGGTGAAGCGCGGCGAGGTGGTCGGGCTCATCGGCCCGAACGGCGCCGGCAAGTCGACCTTGTTCGAGGTGATCAGCGGCAACATGCGCGCCACGGCCGGGCGCATCGTGCTGTTCGGTGACGACGTCTCGACCGTGTCGCCGGACCGCCGCCGCCGCGCCGGCATGAGCCGCACCTTCCAGAAAGTCCGTCTGTTCGAAAGCCTGACGACGCAGGAGAACATCGCGATTGCGGCCATGCAGTGCGCGCGGTCGAACGACGACTGGCGCGGCGAAGTTCAAAGCGTCATGGAGCGTCTCAAGCTCACCCGCCTGGCGCAGTCCTATCCAGCCGAGCTGACGCTCGCCGACCGCAAGAAGATCGAGATCGGCCGCGCCATTGTCGGCCGCTGCCGGCTTCTGCTGCTCGACGAAGCCCTGTCGGGCCTGACCATGGACGAGGCCGATGAACTCGTCGGCGTCGTACTGTCGCTCAATACCGAACTCGGCGTCACCATCGTCGTGGTAGAGCACGTTCTGCCGGTTCTGGTGTCGATGGCACAGCGGCTGGTGGTGCTCAATTTCGGTGAGGTCATCGCCGACGGCGCGCCGCGCGAAGTCGCCAGCAATGAAAAGGTGATGACGGCGTATCTCGGCAGCAAGCGGGGAGCCTTCTCATGACATTGCTGACCGTCGAAAGTCTGAAAGTCGGTTATGGCGATCTGATCGCCGTCCGCGATGTCTCGTTCACCGTGAAGCCGGGGGAGATCTTCGTGCTGCTCGGCGCCAACGGCTCTGGCAAGACAACGACTTTACGCGCTATCTCCGGGCTTATCAGGCCGATCGCCGGCCGCATTGCGATGGAAGGCGAGGCGCTTGGCGCCATCAAGCCGCACGCTGTCGCGCGGCTCGGCATCTCGCATGTCCCTGAAGGGCGTCGCATTTTTCCGAACCTGTCGGTCGATGACAATCTGACAGTGAGCTATCTGCCAACCCGCACCGATAAGTCGCTTCGCGCCATTCTCGACGAGGTGTATGGGCTGTTTCCCCGGCTGCGCGAGCGCCACAAGCAGATGGCCGGCACCATGAGCGGCGGCGAGCAGCAGATGCTGGCCATCGGCCGCGCGCTGATGAACTGCCCGAAACTCTTGATGCTCGACGAGCCGTCGCTCGGTCTGTCGCCGGTGATGACCGATCTCGTCTTCGAGCGGCTCGAGGCGATCAGCAACCAGGGCCTCACCATCCTGCTGGTCGAGCAGAATGCTTCGGCGATCGATCTCGCGACCTCGGGGGTCATTCTCAGCAATGGCGTCGTGTCGATGGCGGGCGACCGAGCGGCGTTGAGCAGCACGCAATACATCCAGAAGGCCTATCTCGGGGTGTGAATTTAAAAAATAACCAGCGGAGGAAATTGAGACCATGAGCAAGTTCGTCACACGTTTAGGAGTGCTCGTCGCGGCGGTGACCATTGCCGGCGCGGCGGGTTCGGTGTCGGCGCAGCAGCCGGCCGAAATCATCATCGGCGCGCCGAACGCGATGACCGGCAGCTTCGGCGAAGCCGGGCGGCGCGTGGTGACCGGCCTGCAGATCGCCGCCGAGCAGATCAACAAGGACGGCGGCATCAAGTCGATGGGCGGCGCCAAGCTCAAGGTGCTCCCGGTCGACACCGGCGACAACCCGACCCAGGCCGCCAGCGTGACGCAGCGCCTGATCAACGAGAACAAGTCGCGCATTCTGGTCGGCGCCAACACCAGCGCCATGACCTTGTCGGTGCAGATCGAAGCCGAGCGCGCCGAAATCCCGCTGCTGACCACGTCCTATGCCGATCCGATCGTGCAGCGCGGTCTCAAATACACCTTCAAGCTGCCGCCGCAGGGCAGCAGTCTCGCCGAACTGCAGATGGCTTATATCGGCGAGTTGATGAAGGAACTGAAAGGGCAGGCGCCGAAGCGAGCTGCCGTGTTCGTCGGCTCCGACTCGGCGAGCCAGTCGTTGCTCAAGGCGACGCTCGATCTTGCCGGCAAGTACGGCTTCGAGATCGTCTCGCAAATCTCGTTCCAGTCGGGCTTGACCGATCCGACCCAGATCGTGTCGGCCTCGCTGCAGAACAGGCCCGATGTCATCTTCTTGAGCTCGTTCACGTCGGACGTGATCCTGGTCACCCGGGCGCTGCGCGCGGTCAACATCACCGTGCCCGTGATCACCGGCGGCGGCGGCGTCTCCACCGACACGATCGGCGCCACGCTCGGCAAAGCCTCGGAAAACCTGATGGGCATCGTCTGCTGGAACTGGGACTTGCCGATCGACGGCGTGAAGCAGGTACTCGACGGCTACAAGGAGCTTGAGCCGAAGGCGCCGTTCCCGCCGGCCTCGGAAACCATCGGCACCGGCTACACCCTGGGCATGGTGATCCGCGCCGCGCTCGAGAAGGCCGGTACCGACGATCCGAAGAAGGTACGCGAAACGCTGGCCTCGCTCGAAGTCGCGGTGCCGATGCCGGGCGGCAAAATCGCTTTCGCCGAGAACGGCCAGAACAAGTTCATCCAGCCCATCATGGTGGGCTGGATCGACGGCCAGCTGCGCACCGTGTGGCCCAAGCAGTATCAGGCCGCCAAGCCGAAGCTCTGAACACATGATATCGCCGCCGGCGATCCGCGCCGGCGGCGCCTTACCTGACAGGATGGAATAACGTGGCAGATCGGTTGAAAGGCAAAATTGCAATCGTCGTCGGCGCCGGCAGCTCGAAGGGCGGCCTGAGCATCGGCATGGCGACGGCGTTGGTGTTCGCGCGCGAGGGCGCCAAGGTGTTCGCCATCGATGTGGGGCTCGATCATCTCGCCGAAACGAAACAGCGCATTGAGGCCATTGGCGGCGAGGTTGCACTTCACGAATGCGACATCGCCGACGGTGGCGCGGTCGAGGCCATGGTCAAGGCCTGCGTCGCGCGCTGGGGCCGGGTCGATGTGCTGTTCAACAATGTCGGCATTCAGGCCGTCGGCGGCCCGCTCGAACTGTCCGAAGAGAACTTCGACCGGCTGATGCGCGTCAACGTCAAGGGCATGTTCTACACCTGCCGCGCCGTGCTGCCGCACATGATCGCGCAAGGCGGCGGCGCCATCGTCAACAACGCTTCGGTCGGCGCTTTGCGCTATTCGTATCCGGCTGTCGGCTACATGGCCTCGAAAGGCGCGGTGCTGTCGTTGACCACCGGCGTCGGCCTGCAGCACGCCGCGCAGGGCATCCGCTGCAACGCCGTCGTGCCCGGCTACATCACCTCGGAACGGATGACGGCGCGCTTCAAGCAGGAGCTCGGCGACAACTGGATGGACGAGGTCCGCAAGCGCGAGAAGAACGTGCCTTCGGGCAAGCTCGGCGAGCCATGGGACATCGCGCATGCGGTGCTGTTCCTCGCCTCGGACGAAGCCAGATACGTCAACGGCACCAAACTGGTCGTTGACGGAGGTTTGTCGATGACCACGACCGGCCGGGCCTGACCTTAGGCCGCCCGATCAACGCCAATGGATGGAAAGCAACATGTGCGACGTGTGCGAGAAGCGAGGTCCGTGGAAGGGTTGGCGCGATCTGCCAACGAGCAAGCCCGGCCGTCCGCTCGGCGAGTGGGTGGACCTGTCTCATGTCATCACCGAGAATCTGTCGCGCTCGCCGGCGTTCCCGCCACCGGTCATCCGCAAGATCGTGGAGATGCCGCGCGACAACGCCAATGTGACCGACGTTCACATGGTTGTTCACCACGGCACCCATGTCGACGCGCCGAGCCACTTCTTCATTGATGGGCCGACCATGGATCAGATCCCGATCGAGCGGCTCCACGGCGGCGGCGTCGTGTGGCAGATCCGCAAGGGGCCGGAGGCGGTGATCGAGGTTGCCGATCTCGAGCGCGCAACGCCCAAGGTCAGGCCCGGCGACATTGTCATGTTCGATACCGGCTGGGCCGAGAAGGTGAACACCCACGCCTATGAGGATCATGCCAGCATCTCGCGCGAAGCCGCGCAGTGGCTGGTCGATAACGGGGTCAAGATGGTCGGTGTCGATTTCAGCACGCCGGACCTGAGCTCGCATCGCCGCACCAAGGACTACGACTTCCCGGCGCATGTCACGCTGCTCGGGCAGGGCGTACTGATCGCCGAGCATATCAACAATGTGGCCGGGCTCGCCGGCCAGCGGGTCGAGTTCATGATTCCGGCGATCGCCATTGCCGGGGCCGATGGCGGCTTTGCTCGCCCGATGGCGCGCGTTGTCGAGGCGTAAGGAGCTTATGCCGACGTCGAACTTCAGCCTGGAAGGCCAGGTCGCGATCGTCACGGGCGCGGCGTCGGGGCTTGGCGCGGCGGGTGCCGCGGCGCTAGCCACGGCGGGAGCCAATGTGGTGGTCGCTGGCCTGCAGCCCGAGAAGCTGGCGTCGGTTGCCTCGGGCATCGAAAGGGCGAGCGGACGACGCGCGCTCGCGATCCCGACCGATGTCACGGATGCGACGGCGACCGAAGCGCTGGCCGCGGCGGCGCTCGAAATGTTCGGCCGTATCGACATTCTGTTCAATTCGGCGGGCATCATCGCCGGTCATGGCGTCGCGGATTACCCGGCCGACGACTGGTCGCGCCTGTTCAGCATCAACGTCACCGGCACCCTTAATGCCATCAAGGCGGTACTGCCGGACATGACGGCGCGGCGCCGCGGCCGCATCATCAACATGGCGTCGGTGCTCGCGCATTTCGGCGCGCCGAACCGCTCGGGCTATTCGGCGACAAAAGGGGCCGTGTTGCAGTTGACGCGCTCGCTTGCCGTCGAGCTCGGACCGTCCGGCATTACCGTGAATGCGCTGGGGCCGACGGCGATCGCCACCGACCTCAATCGCGAGCTGATGCAATCGCAACCGCAACTCTATGCGGGGCTGCTGGCGCGCACGCCGCTCGGCCGTCATGGCACGCCGGAGGATGTCGCCGGGCCGCTCGTGTTTCTCGCATCGCCCGCTGCCGCCTTCGTGACGGGACAGGTCCTGTATGTCGATGGCGGCTACACGGTGCACAACTAGGTCTTCGAATACTGACGACAACGGAGTTGAAAGTGACGCCCAATCTCGCCGACATCACCAAGGTGTTCAGAACGCCGCTGACGCTGAATGCGAAAGCCGGTGATAGAATCCTCATCATTACCGACACAGCGATGGATCCCATTCTCTGGCAGGGCTTGTCGCAGGCCGCGCGAGAAATGAACATCGAGCCGATCGTCACGATCATGCAGCCACGCGAAACTCACGCCACCGATCCGGTGGAGCCGATTCGCCGCGCCGCGATGGGCGACGACGTCTCGCTCACCGTTTATCTGACCAGCACCGCGATGGCGCATGCGCCGATCACCGAGGATCTGGTGCAGCGCGGCCAGAGCTTCATCCTGATGGAAGAGCTGACCCCGGCGATGCTCACGCCGGATGGCCCCGCCGGCGCCGACTATCACGCCATCAATGCGCTCGGTCAGAAGGTCGCCAAGATTTTCACCGAAGGCGAGACCGTGCGGGTGCGTTCCTCGGGCGGCACCGACCTGACCGCGAGCATCAAGGGCCGGCCCGGCCGTTCGATCGCCGGCATGCCGCTGCGCTTGCGTCCCGATGGCGGCGGCGGCTGCGCGTTCCCCGACGGTGAATCGCATGTGTGCCCGGTCGAGGGCACGGGCGAGGGTACCGTCGTGTTCGATCTTACGGCGCATTCCGTCGGCGCCATCAAGGAGCCGCTGAAGCTGACCATCGAAAAGGGCTGGGTCACCAAGGTCGAAGGCGGCCGCGAAGCCAAGATCTGGCAGGAGATCCTCGAGAAGCACGGCGACCGGAACAGCTATAACGCGCCGGCGGAAATCGCGCTCGGCCTCAATCCGAAAGTCACGCCGACGGGCGTCATGCGCACCGACAAGAAGATGTTCGGTACGTCGCATATCGGTATGGGCGACACCATCGCGCTCGGCGGCACCTGCCACGCTCGCCTGCGCCTGGAAGGCGTTATCCGCCAGCCGGAGATCACTGTGGACGGCAAGGTGATCGCCCGCGACGGCAAGATTCTGGTGGAGTAGGGGCGGCGGTTCAAGTCATGGCAATTCTGCGCCTCGATGATGGATGCGAGCTCGATTACACGGTGGACGACTTCACACCGCCGTGGTCCACGAGCGACGTCGTCGTACTGCTCCATGGCGTCGCCGAGTGCGGCGACGCCTGGTTCGGCTGGATGCCGGAGATGGCCGCTCATTACCGGGTCGTGCGGCCGGATATCCGCGGCTTCGGCCGTTCAACGCCGATGCCTCGTGACTTCGCCTGGTCGATGACGCGGCTGAACGAGGACCTGCTGGCGCTGTTCGATCATGTCGGCGCCGAGCGCGTGCATCTCGTCGCCGCCAAGGTCGGGGGAACGATGGCCATACACTTTGCCGCGCGGCACAGCGCCCGGCTGAAGTCGCTGACCATTCTCGGCTCGCCGATTTCGGGAGGCGACATCCGCAAGGCCGGTTATTCGGCGGAGGAGATCGAAACCCACGGCGTCGAACACTGGGCGCGGCGCACCATGGTCGATCGTCTCGGCAGCAGCATGCCGCCCGAGGCTCATGATTGGTGGTCGCGGATGATGGGGCGCACGCCCGCCAGCACACAGATCGGCATTTTCGGTTTCGTGCCGACCCTCGACGTGACCGATGATCTGCCGAACATTGCCTGTGCGACGCTGGTGATCACCACTGGGTCCACGACCAACGCAGCGCAGAACCTGACCAGCGAAGAAGTGGTTCGAGCCTGGCAGAGCACCATTCCGGATTCCGAGTTGGCCGTCCTGCCGAGCGACTCGTTCCACGTCGCTGCGGCCGAGGCATCTGCCGCCGCTGCTGTAACGCGGGATTTTATCAAACGACGGGGCGGCGGATCGGCTTAGGCTTTTCTCGAGATCAGAAAACAAAGCAACACAACGCGGGAGGATGACACATGACGAACTGGATGAGCACACGGCTGGTGCGCGGCATCGCCACGGCCATCGCCGTTGGCGCCATGGTGAGTGGGGCGCCGGCGCAGCAGGCCACGCCGGCGAAATATAACATCACCATGGCGACCTCCGGCGATGCGATGCACTGGTACCCGGCCTATGTCGCGCGGGCGGCCGGACTGTTCGCCGAGGAAGGCGTCAATATTGACTGGATCGACGTCGGCTCAGGCACCAAACAGGTCGCAGCGCTGGTCAGCGGGGCTTCTCCGTTCACGCCGTTGGGGCTGCAGACGGCCTTTGGCGCCGCGGCTCAGGGCGCCGATATCGTCGCGGTCTCGGCTTTGTTCGACCGCTTCGCCTTGCAGCTTGTTCTCAATAATGCGGCGCTCGAGAAATCCGATATCAAACCCGGCATGAGCACCGATGAAGTCGTGCCGCGGCTCAAAGGCATGCGCATCGCCATAACTGGCGTCGGCAGCTCGACAGACGCGTTACTGCGTAGCCTGCTGCAGGCCAGAGGCCTCAATCCAGACAGCTCCATCACCATTCGGCCGCTTGGCAGCCCGCCCGCCATCCAGGCGGCCTTCGAGAAGGGCGTGATCGACGGCTACATCCTGTCAGCGCCGTTCCCCGAGCTGGTCGAGATGCGCAACCAGGGTCGCATCGTCATCGATCCGCTCAAGGGCGGGGTCAAGGAGCTAGAGGACGTGCCGTACAGCGCGATGATGACGTCGCGGAAGGTCATTCAAGAGCAGCCGGAGATGGTCGCTGCCGTCGTCCGCGCGTTGACGCGCGCCATGATCTACGCGAAGGAGAATCCAGTCGAGACGCAGAAGCTGGTCAAGACGCTGTTTCCAAAACTCGATCCGGCGATCTTCGAAAAGGCGGAGCCGAACTATCGCGCGGCCGCGGCAACGACGCCGGTCATCACCCGCGAACAGTTCGACAAGATGGCCGCCTGGATGAAGCTCGCCAGCAAGGATGCGCCGTCGCCGAAATTCGAGCAGGTGGTCGATGACCGCTTCGCCAAGGCCGCGGCCGCCGAACTGCTCAAGGGCAAGTAGCGCTAATGGCAGCGGCCCTCAAAGACGTCTGGATCCCCAGGGCCGTGTTGCTGGCCCTGGCGCTCGCCTCGTGGGAATGGGCCGGTCATTCCGCCAATGGCGAGTGGATCAGCCGTCCGAGCGCGATCGTTATACGGCTCGGCGAGATGATCGGGGCGGGGCTGCACATCGACATCGCTGTGACGCTTGGAGAAATCAGCGCCGGCCTCGCCATCGGCGGCCCCGCCGGCGTGCTGCTCGGGCTGTGGCTTGGCCGCAGCCCGCTCGCGGCGGGACTGCTCAGCCCCGTCGTGGTCGCGCTTAACAGCATTCCCTTCGTGGCGCTGGCGCCGCTGATGATCATGTGGTTCGGCCTTGGCGTGTTGCCGAAGATCGTGCTGGTCGCACTGGTCACCTTCTTCATCATGTTCTTCAACGCCTATTCCGGCGTTCTCGCGGTCGATCGCGATCTGATCGACGGGCTGTGGCTGATGGGCGCCGCGCCGGACGAAGCCTTCCGCAAGGTGGTGTTGCCGGGCGCGGCGGCCTGGATCATGTCCGGGCTGAAAAGCGCCGTACCTTATGCGCTAATCGGAGCCACGGTCGGCGAAATGATGCTGGCGCGACGCGGCATAGGTCACCTGGTCACCCAGGCGGCCTCGCAATTCGACATGACGGGCGTCTATGCGGCGTTGTTCGTGCTGATGGTGCTCGGCATCGTGCTGAGTGAAGCGGTAGCCCTGACCGAAGCTAGATTGCTGCGCTGGAGGAAATAGCGATGACTGTGTGCCGTTTGTCCGGCGATGCGCAGCCCCGTCTGCAGGGCCGTGAGACGATGATCGAGCTCAGGAAGGTCTCGAAGTCGTTCGAGACGCGCGGTCGCAGCGTGAAGGCGCTCGATACGATCAATCTTTCCGTTCGCGAGCACGAGTTCGTCGCGTTGGTCGGACCGAGCGGCTGCGGCAAGTCCACGGTCCTCAACATGCTGGCGGGCCTGATGGACCCTTCTGCCGGCGAGGTGACCTACCGAGGCGAACGCGTCAGCGGTGCAAACCGGCGCGTTGGCTACATGACGCAGAAAGACACGCTGCTGCCGTGGCGCACGGTCGAGGACAATATCCGCATTGCGCTCGAACTGCGCTGCCGGTCGTCTGAGGCGGGCGAGCGCGGCGCGCGGCTGCGCGAGATCATCGACCTCGTCGGCCTCAACGGCTTCGAAAAACACTATCCGTCGGAAATTTCCGGCGGCATGAGAAAGCGCGCGGCCTTGGCGCGCATGCTGATCTACGAGCCCGAGACACTGCTCCTTGACGAGCCGTTCGGCGCCCTCGATGCGCAGCTCAAGATCATCATGCAGCGTGAGCTGCTGCGCATCACGCGCGTGCGCAATATGACCGTGGTATTCGTGACGCACGATCTTGCCGAGGCGGTCACGCTGGCCGACCGCGTCTGCGTCTTCAGCGGCCGGCCCGGACGCATCCGCGCCGAGCGGGAGGTGCTGGCCGCCGAGCCGCGCGATGTCGTTGGAATGCGCTTCACGCCGGAGTTCGGCGCGCTTGCCGAAGACCTCTGGAACGAACTCAAGGACGACGTCGGCAAGGAATTGACGACATGACCGCCAGCGCCGCCCCGGGAAAAAGCGCGATCCCGTTGGCCACGATGTTGCGATCGGGCATCGGCCTGACGATCGGGCGGATCGCCATTGCCGCCGCGCTACTCGCGGCCTGGCAAATCGCCTCCGGAACGATTGTTCCGATCTTCTGGATCAGCAATCCTGCCCGCATTCTTGAGCGGCTGTGGAGCTGGGCGGTGTCAGGTTCGGTCTGGCCGCATGTCTATGCGACCATCCTGACCACCGGCCTCGGCTATGCGATCGGCGGCGCGATCGGCGCGGCGCTCGGTCTCGTGCTCGGCGCCTGGCGGCGCGCGGAACGGATCGTGGCGCCGCTCATCGCCGCGCTGTTCTGCCTGCCGAAGATCGCGTTGCTGCCGCTGTTCGTCATTGCCTTCGGCATCGACATCGAATCCAAGGTGGCGCTGGTTAGCGTCGTCGTGGTGTTTCTCGTGCTGTACAGCACGATCGACGGCGTCCGCGACGTCGATCCCGACCTGATCGACGCGCTTAAACTGATGGGCGCCAGCCGCGACGAGATCGTGTTCAAGGTCATTCTGCCGTCGACCTTGCCGTGGATCTACAACGGCCTGCGCGTCGCCGTGAGCTACGCGCTGACCACCGCCGTCGTCGGCGAACTTCTTTCGTCGAACCGCGGCATTGGATACCTGATCGAATCCTCGGCGGCGCGGTTCGACTCCACCGGCGTCTTTGCCGCTGTGCTGGTTCTCGTCGTGCTTTGCGTCGTTGTGACCGAAGGACTGACACTGCTGGAGCGCCGGGCCTTGAGGCATCGAAGCTGAGTCATGCCAGTAATGCGAACGGGATCAAGAGTATGAAGATAGGATTTATCGGCTGCGGTCATATGGGTGGCGCCATGGCGAAGCGCCTCATCGACAACGGCTATGAGCTCGTCGTTCTCGATCGCAATCCTGCCGTGCTCAAGCCGCTGGCTGAGCAGGGCGCCACTATTGCCGCGACGCCTCGCGAAGTAGGCGACCGCGCCGAACTGGTGTTCGCCTGCCTGCCGTCGCGCGAGGCGAGCGTGGCGGTGGCGACCGGCGAAGACGGTATCGTCGCCGGCAAGGCCGTGAAGATCTACGTGGAATCCTCGACGCTGGGGCAGCCGACGGTGGATGCGATCGCCGGCCGTTTGGCGGCAGCGGGTATTGCCATGGCCGACATGCCGGTGAGCGGCGGACCGAAATGGGCGGCCGAAGGCCGGCTGACGGCGATTCTCGCCGGGGCCCCGGACGTGCGCGCCAAGCTCGACCCGGTGCTGGCCGATCTCGCCAAGCAGGTCTTCGTCGTCGGCGACAAGCCCGGCCTCGCCCAGGTCGCCAAGCTGGTCAATAATGCGATCTCGATCGCCGGCATGGTTGTCGCCAGCGAGGCGATCGTCATGGGCGTAAAGGGCGGGGTCGATGCCGACGTGCTGCTCGATGTGATCAATGCCAGCACGGGCCGTAACTCCGCGACAGTCGATAAATTTCCGCGCGCGGTGCTTACCCGGACCTTCGACTATGGCGGGCCGCTCTCGATCGGCACCAAGGACCTCGAGCTGTATCTCGAACTCGGCGAGGCGCTGCATTATCCGACCAAGGTCGGCGCGCGAATTGCAGAGATCTGGGACGATGCCGTGAAGCAAGGCGGCGCCGAACAGGACTACTCGGAAATGGCGCGCTATTTCGAAAAGAAGGCCGGCGTCGAGGTCAAGAGCAAGAGGTCATCATGAGCGCGTCGAGCACCATGAACGGCGAGTCGAGCAATCGCGGTCTGGCGGGCTGCACCGCGCTGGTCACCGGCAGTGCTGACAATATCGGACGGGCGGTTGCCTATGCCTTGGCGGATGCCGGCGCTGCCGTCATCGTTCATGCGCGGCGGTCTAAGGACATGGCGGAGCAGACCGCCCAAGGCGTCAAGGAGCGCGGCGGCGCAACTGCCGTCGTACTTGCGGATATTTCGGTGCCGCAGGAAGCGCGGCGACTGGTGGCAGAGGCGGCGCAATTGACCGGGCGTCTGGATTTCGTCGTCAACAACGCGTCGGTGCGCCGTCAACAAATGCTCGCCGACATCACGCCGGAAGACTGGCGCGAGGTGCTCGGCGCCACGCTCGACGGCTCGTTTTTCGTGTCGCAGGCGGCGGCGCCGCATCTCACTGCATCGGGCCGCGGCGCGCTTGTCAACATCGGCGGCGTCGCCGCGCATCTCGGCGTCCCCGGGCGGGTGCATGCCGTCAGTGCCAAGGCCGGGCTGATCGGCCTGACCAAAGGCCTGGCGGTGGAGCTCGCGCCCAAGGTCACCGTCAACTGCGTCGTGCCGGGCATGATCGATACCGTTCGCCGCGCCAGCGCCGGCGGCAATATTTTGCCGGCCATGCCAGCCAATCTGGCCGGGCGGCTTGGGCAGCCCGGTGAAATCGCCGCGATGGTCGCGTTTCTGTGCGGGCCGTCTGGTCGTTTCGTCACGGGGCAAGCCATTCACGTCAACGGCGGGGGCTATCTGCCGTGAGTGTAGCCACCGACCAGGCAACGCCGGCGGTCACGCGTGATCTCGCCGCCTTCGCCATCGGCTTACGGCCCGGCGACCTGCCGGCCGAGGTGAGTCGCGAGGCGCCGCGGGCGCTGCTCAATATTCTCGGCTGCATGCTCGGCGGCTGCGACGAGCCGGTGGTTCTGGCGACGCTGGCCGCTGCGCAGCGCTGGAGCGGGGCGCCGCGCGCGAGCGTGATCGGCCATGCGGCGCGTGTCGATGTCCTGCATGCGGCACTTGTGAACGCTGTCAGCTCCGCGGTACTGGTGTTCGACGATACGCATTGGGGAACCGTGCTGCATCCGAGCGGGCCGGTCACGGCGGCGCTGCTTGCGGCGGCCGAGGAGAAGCCTGTTAGCGGCCTGGATTTCGGCGTCGCGCTGCTGGTCGGAATCGAGGTCGCCTGTCGCGCCGCGGTGATGCTGGCGACGCCGCCGGCCGCGTGCTCGAACGGGTTCTCCATGACCGGTCTGGTCGGCGGCATCGGCGCGGCGGCGGCGGTCGGCCGCCTGCTGGGACTCGACCAGGAAGAGATGGAGGCGGCGCTCGGCACCGCGGCGGCGCAAGGCGCCGGTTTCCGCCAGACGCATTCGAGCATGGCGGGCTATCTCGTCCCGGCGCAGGGCGCCAGATCGGGACTTATGTCGGCAATGCTGGCTAAAGACGGCTTCACCTGCTCGCCGCATTCCCTGGAGGGGCCGCGCGGCTTCGGCCATGTTTTCGCCATCCGGCCGAATTTCGAGGCGGCGCTCGCCGGCCTCGGTACGCGTTTCGAGGTGCTGTCGAACAGCTACAAGCCGTACCCTTGCGGCGTCGTCATTCATCCGATCATCGACGCCTGCCTCGAGATCGCCGCGGCAGCCTCCGGCGCGCGCATCGATGCGGTCGATATCGAAATCAATCCGCTGGCGATCGAACTGACGAACCAGCGTCATCCGGCCGACGAGCGCGAGGCGCAGGTCAGCCTCTATCATTGGGCCGCTGCCGCCTTGCTGCGCGGCCATGCCGGCATCGCCGAATCGCAGATGGTAGTGATAGGCGATCCGTCCGTGGCCGCGCTGCGCGATCGGATCAAGGCGCAGGCGCGCGCCGACATGTCGCGGCAGGCGGCCGTGGTTCGCGTCCGCTATGTCGACGGCAGTCGCCGCGAGGCCAATGTCCAGGTGTGCCGCGGCAGCCTGGAGCACCCGATGAGTGATAACGACCTGGCGGGCAAGTTTGTCGAACTGGCGGGTCGACGTCTTGACGCCGCGGCGGCCAGCAGCTTGCTCGACCAGTGCCTGGCGCTCGAGCGGCAGCGCGACGTGGCCGCCTTTTTGCAGCCCTTCTTCAATCTCGCCGCGCGACGGCATCACTGATCGGTAGTCGAAATTCGCGACACGCAACACTCAGAGATCGAAACAACGACTTTGCCCATGGCCAAAGCCACAGACACAAAATCGACAGGGACGGTTCTGCGTGTCGTCAGGGTGCTTCGCTGCATCGCCGACGCCAAACGCCCGCTGTCGATCAAAGAGCTATCCGAAGCGCTCGATCTGCCAGCTAGCACCGTGCACCGCCTGCTCAACCTGCTCGCCTCGGAAGGTCTCATCGAGAAGGACGACGAGTCGCGGAATTATCAGAGTGGCGCCGAGCTCATTCGGCTGAGTTCGCTGCTCATTGCCAATCGCAGCCTCAACGACATCGCGCGGCCCTTCATGCAAGAGGTGGTCGATCGCTGCAACGAGGCCTGCATGCTGGTGGCCTATCTGCCGGCGACGCTGCAGGTCAGCGTGCTGGCGGCCATCAATTCGTCGCATCCGCTGCGTTACGACATGCAGCTCTACAATGCGCACAGTTTGCTGTGGGGTGCGACCGGACGTTCGGTGCTGGCTTTCCTGTCCGAAGAAGAGCAGGCGGCGGCGTATAAAGCCGGCGCGGAGGCGCCCGGCAGCGGCCGCAAGCTGCCGAGCTTCAAGACGTTGCAGCAGGAGCTCGAGGAGATCCGCGAGCGCGGCTACGCATTGTCGTACGGCGAGAAGATCACCGGCGCGCTCGGCATGGGCTCGCCGATCTACAAGATGGACAACCGGGTGATCGGCAGCCTGTGCATCACCCTACCGCAGGTCCGCTTCGATCCCGCCAACGAGAAGAAACTCGGCGGCCTCATCAGCCAGCAGGCCGAGCGACTGAGCCATGCGCTCGGCTACCAGGGCCCCTATCCTCGACCCTCGACCAAGCATGTGAGCGATCGATGACCAGCTTTCTCGACCGTCTCGTCGAAGCCGTGTTGTGCTGCGAGGTCACCGACGGCGACATGCGGCGGCTGGCGACACGGGCTATTGCCGATACGATATGCGTCGCCGCACCCGGCGCGTTTGAGCCGGTGACGCGGAACACGCTCGGGGCCTATGGCGGCAGCGTAGCGGCCACTTGGTCCGGCGACGGCTGCGAGAGTCTCGAGGCGGCGGTGCTGATCAATGCGGTCGCCGCCCACGCGCTAGATTTCGACGACGTCTATCTGGTGAGTTTGGCGCATGCCAGCGCAGTCATCGTTCCGGCCATCGTTTCCGAACCGCTCCAAACGCATGCGCCGGACGATGTGATCGCCGCGTTTTGCGCCGGCATGATCGCCGGCCGCGCGATCGGGCAGCGGCTGGGGCAGGGCCACTACAACAAAGGCTGGCACGGCACCGGGACCGTGGGTGCCTTTGCTGCCACCGCCGCGGTCGGCCGTCTGATGAACATCACGCCGGAGCGGCTAAAATCGGCTTTTGCGCTGTGCGGCTCGATGTCCGGTGGGCTGCGCATCAATTTCGGCACGCAGGCGAAACCCGTTCACGCTGGGCTCGCCGCGGTGGCAGGCCTGCGCGCGGTGCGGCTGGCGCAGGCGGGCGTGACCGGCGCGCCAGATGTATTCGGCCGCAATGGTTTCATTGACCTTTACGGCGGCGCTGACGGCGTCGACATGCCGGAGGACGCTGCCTTCGTCGCGCATCCGGGCGACGTTTCGGTCAAGCTCTACCCCTGCTGCTACGCCGCGCATCGGCTGATCGGCGTGGCGATGGACGCGCGCGAGCGGCTGGGCGCCGACATCGCACGCCGCGCTGATGTGCGGTTCACGGTTATGGTGCCCGCCGGCAGCGTCGAAGTGCTCAAATACGACTGGCCGGCGACGGAGCTGGAGGCGAAGTTTTCCGGTCCCTTCAACGTCGCGGTGGCGCTGCTCGACGGCGTGCCGACCTTGCAGAGCTATGCGGCGGAGACCGTGCAGCGGAGCGATGTCGCGGCAGTAATGCAGCGCCTGACTGTCATTGAAGACGAGGGGCAGCTCAGCGGCGGCGATATCGAGTTCGGCAAGGTCACGTTGCAGATCAGCGGCGGCATAGTCGATCGCTTCGAGCGTGCGGCCATTCCCGGTTCGCCGGACGATCCGCCGGCGCCGGATGCCTTGCGCCAGAAGTTACGCGGTTGCTTGCGCGATTTCGAGCAGCAGGCCGGCAAGCCATTTCCCGGGCTTTCCTATTTGCGCAGGCTGGGGGCGGAGGGCTGGGTCTTCGGCTTAACTTGACTGACCGATCTCATGGCGCGAACGACGTCCAGCGTTCATTTCACTTGGACGCCAGCTTCCAAGACGATTGGGCGATATCGCTCAATGTCGCTTGAGATCAATGATCTGAAGGCAGCAGGAGTGTTCGTGGTGATCCGCTTCCCCCTCAGCCGGAATTTCTCTATCACATCCGGTGATGATGCCTGTGGCGCGAAAATGAGCCAAACGGCCGGAAATGAGCCGACATCGACACCTTGGCGAAAGTCCCGAAATATGGCTTAAGACGATGAAGAATAACGGAAAAGCAGCAAAATAGATGGATCGCCGTTTTTCAATCGCTCCCATGATGGACTGGACGGACCGGCACTGCCGGTTCTTCCATCGCCTCATGACGCGCCGGGCGCTGCTTTATACCGAGATGGTGACGACCGGGGCCGTCATCCACGGCGACCGGCAGCGGCTGCTCGGCTTCGATCCGGCGGAACATCCGATCGCGCTGCAGCTCGGCGGCAGCGAGCCGGCGGCGCTCGCCGAGAGTGCGCGGATCGGCGAGGGCTTCGGCTATGGCGAGATCAATCTTAATGTCGGCTGTCCGTCGGATCGCGTCCAGGAAGGCCGCTTCGGCGCCTGTCTGATGCTCGAGCCGCGGCTGGTGGCCGACAGCGTTGCGGCGATGAAGGCGGCGGTGAAGGTGCCGGTCACGGTGAAGTGCCGCATCGGCGTCGACGATCAGGATCCGGAAGAAGTGCTGTTCGCCTTCGCCGCGCAGGTAAAGGAAGCGGGCGCCGATGCGCTCATCGTCCATGCGCGCAAGGCCTGGCTCAACGGTCTGTCGCCGAAAGAGAACCGCGAAGTGCCGCCGCTCGATTACGCCATCGTGCATCGGCTCAAGGCGGCGCATCCCGATTGGCCGGTCGTGCTCAATGGCGGGCTCGCCAGTCTCGAGCAGGCGCGCGACAATCTCGGCGCGCTCGACGGCGTCATGCTCGGCCGTGCCGCCTATCAGGAGCCGTGGCGTCTGCTCGGCGTCGATCCGATGTTCTATGGCGAGGCCGCGCCGGTGGCGTCGGCGAAGGAGGCTGGCCGCGCGCTCATTCCTTATATCGAGCGCGAGATCGACAAGGGCGTGCGGCTCAATTCCATCACCCGCCATGTCCTCGGCCTGTTCCGCGCGGTGCCCGGCGCGCGCGCCTTCCGGCGCCATCTGGCGGTTGAAGCGGTCAAGCCCGGCGCGGGGGCGTCCGTGCTGGGCGACGCGCTGGCTTTGTTGCCGGACGCGGCGCCTGACGATGCCCATATCGCCGCGTAACCTTCGGCGAAGCTACTGGCCCGCCAGCGCGCTGCCGACCAGAGTGAACGGCGCCGACAACACGCTGCCGACCGAATTGAACACGAAGGCGCCGGCCTGGCCCGGCGAGTTGGCGTTGCCTTCGGTCCGGTTCAGCCGCGTATAGAGCTGCGCGAATGTCACGAAGCGGTTGTGGCCGAAGCTGTCGGGCGACGACACGCTCGACAGGTCGATAACCCGCACATTGGCAAGCCGCGCGGCTTCCTCGACGCGCGGATCGTTGATATTGAGCGCGCCGAGGCGCGTGCGCTCGCCGGCGATGAAACCGGACAGGCCGAGCGCGCGGTCCTTGGTCGATACCAGCACGGTCATCGGCGGGTCCAGACGTCCGATGACGCGCAGTTGCGCCTGGAATACATCGACGTCGATGTCGGGCGAGGCGAGGACCACTTCCAGCCGTGCCAGAGTCGCGGTGCGGCCGGTCAGGCGCAACTGGCGCAGCGATTCGGCCGTGAGCCATGCGCCCATGCTGTGGCCGAGCACGGTCACGCCGGCAGGCCCGCGGTCGCGCGTCAGCATGATCAGCAGCTGGGCCAGCGCGTCGCGTGAATAGGTTGCCGAGTCGCGGTCCGCGGCATAGCCGGTGATCGCGCCGTCGGACGGCCAGGCGAACAGCACCGGCACGCCGCTGATGTCGCTGTCGGCGACAAGCTGCGCAAGGCGGAACACGCCTTCCTGGAAATTGGTGTTGTAGCCGTGCACGAACACGCCGGCCTTGCTGTGGCTGCGCGCCGACACCTTGGCTTCGAACTCGCGCGCGCTCAGCAGCGTCTGCTGGACCGTGACGAAATCGGTTTCGGTGTTCGGTACGCCGCTCGACCATTCGATCTCGCCGCTCTTGTGGCGCGGCGGAATGGCGATGACGAATTCGGTGTAGTTCGTCTCCGGCGCGCGCAGATTCGTATAGACATTCATGGCGCCCGGCTGGCGCACGCGCGTGGTGGCGACATAGACGGTGACGAGTTTGGCGCCGGGCGCCACCGTGGCCGACGGCAGCAGCACGCCGGGGCCGGGCCGCGCGCAGCCCGCGAGCGCGGCCGCGGCCAGCACAAGGAGCGCAAACCGCGCTGTCAGGATGCGGGCGAACATCGGTCTTGAAATCCCGGTCGAGGGCGGTGCGGGTGGAACAGGCGGCAACTTTTTAGCATTTTTTGGGCGGCAACTGGGTTAATCCTTTCCTGCGTCGTTTCTCAGCCCGGCGCCTTTGAGAGGCATGGGGACCGTGCGCAGAAGTTGCATGATAATCCTGATTGTGGCGACGGCCGTGGCCGCCGCGCTGGCGATGACGGGGCTGGTCTATCAGACCGAGCCGCCATGGCGCTGGATTTTCATGGCGCTGGTCGCCGCAGCGGGCATCGGCACGGTCCGGGCCGGGGCGCGCGGCTGGAGGGCCGGGTGGGGCGCCTTTGCGCTCGCCGTCGTCATCGGCATCCTGTGGTGGTCGTCGATCCGGCCGTCCAATGACCGGGTCTGGGCGCCCGATGTCGCGCATGGCGTCACCGCGGATATCGACGGCAACGATGTCGTGCTGCACGACGTGCGCGATTTCGACTGGCGCGGCGAGACCGATTTCACGCCGCGCTGGACCACGCGGCGCTACGCGCTCGATCAGCTCACCTCGGTCGATCTCATCAGCTCGGTATGGTCGAGCCCGGCCATCGCGCACACGCTCATCGGCTTCGGTTTCGCCAATGGCGAGCGCGTGGTGTTTTCCGCCGAGGTCAGGCGCGAGAAGACCGAGGCGTTCTCCGAGGTCGGCGGCTTCTTCAAGCAGTTCGAATTGGTGATGATCGCCGCCACCGAACGCGACATCGTCCGCCTGCGCACCAATATCCGCGGCGAAAACGTCACGCTGCTGCCGTTGCGCATCAGCCGGCAGCAGGCGCAGGCGCTGTTCCTCGGCTTCGCCAACCGCGCCAACGCTCTGGCGCGCACGCCCGAGTTCTATCAAACCGTCACCACCAACTGCACCACGGTGATCTTCGAACTGGCCCGCCAGGTCGATACCCGCGTGCCGCTGGACTGGCGCATCCTCCTGTCCGGCTATCTGCCGGGCTATCTGTACGACCTCGGCATCATCCGCACCGACGCGCCGCTCGACCGGGTGCTGCGCGAGGCCGCCATCAGCGAGCGGGCGAAGAAACTGCCGCCGGGGGCCGATTATTCCGCCGGCATCCGCGCCGCCCGCTAGCGAGGTCATGGCTGCTGCGCTGCCGCCGCCGTGGACTTGGCCCCCGAAATGTCGCACATCGCTACCCGGCTTTTCGCCGTTCCTGCCGGATCTTCCCCGATGCTGATGGGCTACCCGATTTCCGAGCTCGCCTTTCTGGCGCTGCTGATCCTCGCCGGCGGCGTCGTGACCGGCTTTCTCGCCGGCCTGTTCGGCGTCGGCGGCGGCGGCGTCATCGTGCCGATTCTCTATGAGGTGTTCCGCTTCATGGATGTGCCGGCCGATCTGCGCATGCAGCTTTGCGTCGGCACCTCGCTGGCGATCATCGTGCCGACCACCTTGCGGTCCTATTCGGTGCACAAGCAAAAAGGCGCGGTGATCGAGGGCCTGCTGCGTATCTGGACGCCCTTCGCGCTGGTCGGCATTCTCATCGGCTCGGCCGCGGCCGGCTTCGCGCCGGCCGAAGTGTTCAAGATCGCCTTCGTCACCTTCTGCGCGCTGATGGCGGCCAAGATGCTGTTCGGCACCCATCGCGGCAATCTCGGCACCGAACTGCCCGGCCGCGTCGTGCTGTCGCTTTACGGCTTCGCCATGGGCGCGCTGTCGTCGCTGGTCGGCGTGTCGGGCGGCGGCTTCTCGACCGCGATCCTCACTTTGTACGGCCAGCCGATCCACCGCGCCGTCGCGACCTCGGCCGGGCTCGGCGTGCCGATCACCGTCGCCGGCACCATCGGCTACATCATCGCCGGCTGGCCGCATATGGCCGAACTGCCGCCTCTGTCGCTCGGCTTCATATCGCTGCCGGGCTTCGTGCTGATGGCGCCGGTCGCCAGCTTCATGACCACCTATGGCGTGCGGCTGGCGCACAAGCTGTCGCGCCGCAGCCTCGAAGTCGCCTTCGCCTGCTTCCTGCTGCTGGTCGGCGCCCGCTTCCTGATCAGTCTGTTCTAGTCTGCCCGCTACGGCGTGCCGCGCATGCGCAGCTTGTTGCCGCGCACTTCCCAGCTCGCGAGGCGATTGAGGAAACTCATGCCCAGCAGCGACTGCTTGAGCTGGCCCGGCTGCGCCACCAGCGCCGGCACCGAGCGCTCGATCAGGCCGCCGACCACGATGCGCTCCAGCGTTACGGGCGCGGCCCGTGTGCGGCCGTTCGCGGTATCGACATTGACCGAGTAGGTCAGCACTTCGAGCGGCAGGCCCGAGGCTTTGGCGGCCTCCTGCGTCAGCACCACCGACGACGCGCCGGTATCGACCACCATCGGCACGCGCGCGCCGTTGACATGCGCCGTGAGAGAGAAGTCGCCGTCGCCGCCGCGCACCACTTCGGCGTCCTGGCCGTGGCGCGCGACATAGCCCGGGATCACCTCGGCGATGACGCGGTCGGCGACGTCGCGCAATTCGAAGCGATAGGTATAGCCGACCATCAGCAGCAGGCCGAGCACGCCCCAGAACGCGATGGCCTCGAAAGCCTTGGCGAGGCGGTCGCGGAACATCACCGCGACGAGGCCGCCGACGAAGATCAGCAGCACCAGCTTGACGCTCAGCGAGGCGACGTCATGGCGCAGCAGGTTGGCGATCGGGTCGCGGTCCTGCATGGCGATCAGCGCCGCCAGCGACAGCGCCACGCCGGCGATGAACACCCATGTGAGGCGCCGGCTCACGGGCGGCTTATCCGGCGAGTTTTTGCGAGGCATTGAAAGCAGCGAGCCGTTCGGGAAGTTCGTTCATGACGCGCCGGCGCTCGGCCGGCGACAGGCGGCCCCACGCGGCGATCTCGTCCACCGTGCGGCCGCAGCCGAGGCACAGCTTGCGCTGGGCATCGAGCGTACAGATTTTCTCGCACGGCGTTTCGATCATCTTGCCCGGAAACATAGACAGCGTTTGCCGGAACGCAATCGCCGATTTGGCTGCGGTGGCGGCTCTGAAGGCGAATTGTCACGTACCGGCGCGGAACAGCGGCCGCTGGCGCAGCCGGCGGCGCTCTTCGTCGTTGAGGATCGGCTCGCCCGGCTCCGGCGCCAGCGGCGCCAGCGGCGGCGCTTCGTCGGCCATCGGCGCCATCGCCGCGACCACGCGCTCCGGCGGGAATGTGACGATGACCTCGGTGCCGATGCGCAGCTTGGAGCGCAATGTGAAGGTGCCGCCGTGCAGATCGACCAGGCTCTTGGCGATCGGCAGGCCGAGGCCGGCGCCCTGTTCGGCGGACTTGATCGAGTTCGAGCCCTGGCCGAACGAGGCCAGCACCACCGGGATTTCCTCTTCCGGAATGCCGGCGCCGGTGTCGGTCACGCTCATGTACTGGCCGCCCGAGGCGGTCCAGCCGACCTTGAGCCAGATGTCGCCGCCCTGCGGCGTGAACTTGATGGCGTTCGACAGAAGATTGAGACAGATCTGGCGAATGGCGCGCTCGTCGGCCCATAGCCGCGGCATGCCGTGCTCATAGACCTCGTGCAGATTGATGCCGCGATTGGTGGCGCGCAGCTTCAACAGATGATGGCAATCCTCGACGATGCCGACCAGCGACACGCTTTCTTCGTTGAGCTCGTAGCGGCCCGCCTCGATGCGCGACAGATCGAGGATCTCGTTGATGAGGCCGAGCAGATGCACGCCCGACGCATGGATGTCGGAGGAGTATTCCTTGTAGGCCGCGACCGAGTGTTCGCCGAACACCTCGGTCTTCATCACTTCGGAGAAGCCGAGAATGGCGTTGAGCGGCGTGCGCAGTTCGTGGCTCATCTGCGCGAGAAAGCGCGACTTCGAGACGTTGGCGGCCTCGGCGCGCTGGCGCGCCTCGTCCGAGATCATCTTGGCCTGCTCGAGTTCGCCGATCAGCGCATCCTTTTCGGCGCGCGCTTCGAGCGTGGCGAGCGTTGTCGAATAGAGCCGGTAGGCGAGAATGGCGAAATAGCCCTGCGCGCTCACCGCCATGATGGCGAGGATGTAGTCGCGCAGGTTGCCGGCGAGCGAGAAGTCGAGCGCGATCGCCGCCGTTACCGGGAAGGTGGCCGCGAAGGCCGCGATCGGCAGGCTGGAGGCGAGCATGCTCGACACCGCGACGACCAGCAGCATCACGAACAGCATGAACGTGCCGGAGGTGTCGTCGACGCCGATCGGATTGATCAGCGCGAACATCCACGCCAGGCCGTAGAACAGGTCGAGCATCACGAAGCGGAAGCGCCAGGCGCGGGCATCGACGGCGGATACGGGCAGCGCCAGCAATTGCCGGCACTTGGTGACGATCACCGCATGAATGACCAGCACCGAGGCGGTCCAGGCGCCGGCCGCGATCGCGCCGGTCCACAGGCTGGACAGGAAGCCGATGGTGGCGACCAGCAGCAGGATGACGAGCGAGGCGGAGAGGCGGTTCTGCGCATACTGGCGCAGCAATTCGACGTCGAACACCGGCCGCGTGCCTGACGTCGAGGTCAGGCGATCGCGGGCGTCGCGCACGTGTTGCGCGGCCAGCCGCCTCTTCACCGGCGATGACTCCGGCGGCAGCGCGGTCAGGTCGGGCTGCTCGCCCGGTATCATGGCACGCAAATCATGAACTAAATCACGCCACTGAAACGCAAATTGCTGGGACAGCACCGTCGCGCAAATTCCTTAAGACTGACCTTAAAAGGCGACAGACCGGGCAGGTTAATGCGCGTTAACCGAAGGCTTTTGACAGGCGTTGCGGCCTGTGTTCGGCTTCGCCCGCACCAGAGGCGCCGCACGCGCCCGACAGCCGGAAACGCCCCATGAAGCTCTATGACGCCAAAGGCGCGCCCAATCCGCGCCGGACCCGCATTTTTCTCGCCGAAAAAGGCATCGAAATACCGACCGAGCAGGTCGATATGATGAAGATGGAGCACAAGACGCCGGAATACACGGCCATCAACCCGTTGCAGCGGATGCCGGCGCTGGTGCTGGACGACGGCACCGTCATTTGTGAATCGCTGGCCATCTGCCGCTATTTCGAGGCGCTGCAGCCGGAGCCGCCTTTGTTCGGGCAGGGGCCGAAGGACATCGGCCTCACCGAAATGTGGAGCCGGCGGGTCGAGAACAACCTGTTCGCGGCCGTGGCGCAGGTGTTCCGCCATCTGCATCCGGCGATGAAGGAGCTGGAGGTGCCGCAGGTGCCGGCCTGGGCCGAGGCCAACCGCCCGCGCGTCTTCGAGTTCCTGAAAATTCTCGACCGCCAGCTCGCCGAGCACGAATTCATCGCCGGGACGCGTTATTCGATCGCCGACATCACCGCGCAGGTCACCATCGACTTCATGAAGGTGCCGAAGCTCGTCGTGCCGGAGGAGTTGGTGAACGTGAAGCGCTGGCACGCCGCCGTGTCGGCAAGGCCAAGCGCGAAGGCTTAGTTCTTGTAGCCCGCATGGAGCGAAGTGTAATGCGGGGCTGTCGTCATTTTTTTTTGGCACTAGTCCCGGATTTCGCTGCGCTTCATCCGGGCTACGGGGCCACCACGGAACCACCCCATGCACCTCACCATCATCGGCTCGGGCGATGCCTTCGGCTCCGGCGGCCGCTACAATACCTGCTTCATGCTCAGGACCGCGAAGGCGACGCTGCTGGTCGATTGCGGCGCGTCGGCGCTGCCGGCCCTGAAAGCGCAGTCCGTCGATCTCAATTCAATCGACGCCATCGTGCTGTCGCACCTGCACGGCGATCATTTCGGCGGCCTGCCGTTCTTCCTGCTCGATGCGCAGCTTCTGGCGCGGCGCGAAAAGCCGCTGATGATCGCCGGACCGCCGGACACCAAAGCGCGGCTGGAGGCGGCGATGGAAGTGTTCTTTCCGAAATCGACCGGCTCCAAGTGGAAGTTTCCCTGGCTGGTGAAAGAGATCGAGGTCGGCGTCGCCGACGATGTGCTCGGCCACTCGATCGTCACGGCCGAGGTGATCCATCAGTCCGGCGCGCCGTCGACGGCGCTGCGCCTGTCCGATGGCGACAGGACTTTCGCCTATTCGGGCGACACCGAATGGACCGATGCCTTGATCCCGATCGCGCGCGGCGCCGACCTGTTCATCTGCGAATGCTACGGCTTTGCCGGCAAGCTCACCGGCCATCTGACCTGGGAAGTCTTGCATCCGCGCCTGTCCGATCTGGCCGCGAAGCAGACCATGGTCACGCACATGAACCCGACCATGTTGTCGCGGCTCGACGAGGTGAGGGCAGGCGGCGTGCTGATCGCGGACGACGGGCTGACGATGGAATTCTGAATCAAATTCGTCATCCGCGCGCAGGCGGGGATCCAGCTCTTCAATAAGGTCGGTTACTGTCCCGCGCGCTTGAGATGGCGCAGGTCTTCCGGCTTCGGTAGCGGCAGCTTCGGCTCGGTGAACGAGCGGACGATCGAGTGCCCGACATAGATGAAGATCGCGATGACCGACGCGAACAGCGCGGTGATCTCGACGAACGCCATGGTGGAGTAGATGAAGGCCATGGGCCGTGCCCTAACGGCTGCGGCCGGTGGTGACAAGGGTGCCGCCCGCGCGGCAGGCCCGCAGCCCCGGCGCGGGGTCTGGTGCTGGAAAAGCGCCTGGTCCTCCGTATTCGCCGGGACAATGGTGTTCGTCATTCCGGGGCGCCACGCAGTGGCGAGCCCGGAATCCATATCCCCGGTGCTGCGGTGTATGGATTCCGGGCCCATCGCTTCGCGATGTCCCGGAATGACGGTAGAAAATAGTCCTTGACTGTTATTCCTACGATAGGATAGGCTTCATCCGTTCGGCCCGGCCGGGGACGTCATCTA